>Ga0129333_10001356_pt1 | contig 22081 bp, 19 predicted proteins | sample CPB6_08_DNA_FD_94474 | JGI IMG/M metagenome (GOLD analysis project Ga0129333, IMG submission 94474) | Freshwater to marine salinity gradient microbial communities from Chesapeake Bay, USA - CPBay_Sum_0.6_0.8_DNA | ecosystem: Environmental > Aquatic > Marine > Coastal | place: USA: Chesapeake...
AGGTTTTCAAGGAATCACCGGGAGCACCGGATTCCAGGGAAATCAAGGAGATCGAGGTAACGCTGTTTTAAATGGCTCAGCGGCTCCGAGCAGCGGCACAGGCACAAACGGCGACTTCTTTATCGACACGTCTGAGTGGTCGATTTACGGACCCAAACAGAGTGGTTCTTGGCCGGGATCGAGTACGTCCTTAATCGGTCCGCAGGGTGCAAAAGGCGACATCGGTCCTCAAGGTTTTACTGGCGTTCAGGGTGTTATAGGGCCGCAGGGATTTACCGGTCATCAAGGATTTACTGGTGCTCAGGGTGTTACCGGCGTTCAGGGTTTCACCGGCGTTCAAGGCGCGATCGGACCCCAAGGATTCACCGGTAATCAAGGATCAATTGGCCCTCAAGGCTTTACCGGTGTTCAGGGATTCACGGGTGTTCAAGGTGCATTAGGTCCTCAAGGTGTCACCGGTTTCCAAGGACTGACGGGAGCTCAAGGAACTTTCGGAAACTTTGGCGGTGATTCCCTTAAATACGTCTTTAAAAGCTACAGCGGCTCTCCTGGAACCGTAGCCGGAGATTGCGTTTTCAACAACGCATCAAACGCGTTAACAGACAAGATATACTTAGCCAAAACTGACGCTCAGTCTATCGCTGTATCTGCGTGGTTATTATCGCTGGATGACTCCTCTAATCCTGTTAAAGGATCCCTGCGCATCTCGAAGGAGTACGCATCCGCAACGTTCACCGACTTCACCATAAATGGTGTTTCTGACAACACCGGATACGTTGATATATCGGTAACTAACGTAATCGCCGGAAGTGCATTTTCGAGCGGGGACAACGTAATTATTTCGTTTGCTCGAGCCGGTAATATCGGTTCTCAAGGTGTTGTTGGTCCTCAGGGCTTTATCGGAGCTCAGGGTATAATTGGACCTCAAGGACTTTCAGGCCCTCAAGGATTTACAGGAATTCAAGGACCAATCGGTCCTCAAGGTAATCGCGGTAATTCCGTCCTTAATGGCTCTGCGACGCCAAGTAGCGGTGACGGCACGAACGGGGATTTCTGGATTGATACGTCTGAGTGGTCAATCTACGGACCCAAGCAAAGCGGATCGTGGCCCTCTCCAGGCACCTCACTAATCGGACCTCAAGGTGCTAAAGGTGCGCAGGGCGCAACCGGCGCTCAGGGCGCTACTGGAACACAAGGCGCAGCCGGTGCGCAGGGCGCAACTGGCGCTCAGGGAGTATCCGGACCGCAAGGATTCACAGGCGTGCAGGGCGCGGTCGGGCCTCAAGGATTTACAGGAACTCAGGGATTTACGGGAGTTCAAGGTGCGTTAGGTCCTCAAGGGTTTACCGGCACACAAGGTATAATCGGGGTTCAAGGTTATCAGGGAACTTTCGGAAACTTTGGCGGCGATTCTCTTAGATATCAAGTTAAGGCATTCTCCGCCGCAGCGGTTGGAACCGGTGGTCTTGCGTTTAACGATACCGATGTAAACACCACTACTAAGATCTATTTACACAAAACTGATGCTCAGAGCGCCACGGTTTCAGCCTGGCTTCTTGCACTCGACGACAGTACAAACGCGATCAAAGGATCGTTGAGAATATCTCGAGAGTACGAATCGTCAACATTTGTTGATTATCAAATTACGTCGATTGTTGATACGACTAACTACGTTGAAGTGTCGGTAACTTACGTCATCGACGCAGGTGATTTGACCGTCAACGATTACGTCGTAGTTTCGTTCGCACGCGCAGGTAATATCGGCTCTCAAGGCGTCTCTGGCGCACAAGGAGCGGTGGGCCCTCAGGGCTTTACGGGCGTGCAGGGTTCTGCGGGTGCTCAGGGAGTATCCGGACCGCAAGGATTCACAGGCGTTCAAGGATTCACGGGTGTTCAGGGCTTTACCGGTGCCCAAGGCGCGGTTGGTCCCCAAGGCTTTACTGGTGTTCAAGGATTTACAGGCGTTCAAGGCTCGATTGGTCCGCAAGGATTTACAGGCGTACAGGGATTTACAGGTGCTCAAGGCGCGCTTGGTCCGCAAGGAAATACCGGTAACGCCGTTCTCAACGGAGCTGCGGCCCCGGGCGGTGCTAACGGAACTAACGGAGATTTCTGGATAGACACATCTGAGTGGACTATCTACGGGCCTAAGCAGAGCGGATCGTGGCCATCTCCGGGAACATCCTTAATCGGACCTCAGGGAGCTAAAGGATCTCAAGGCGCAATCGGACCGCAAGGTTTCACCGGTGCTCAAGGCTTTACCGGCGCACAAGGATCTACAGGGTCACAAGGATTTACCGGCGTTCAAGGCGCAACCGGTTCGCAAGGATTCACGGGTGTCCAAGGATTTACGGGCGCTCAAGGTGTTATTGGTCCTCAAGGCTTCACCGGAGTACAAGGATTTACCGGTGTTCAGGGCTCAATCGGGCCACAAGGTTTCACCGGAGTACAGGGCGCTTTAGGCCCTCAAGGCTTTACCGGAGTACAAGGATTTACGGGTGTGCAAGGCGCGCTTGGTCCTCAGGGGTTCACAGGCGTTCAAGGCTTTACAGGCGCGCAGGGATTTACCGGTGCTCAAGGATTTACCGGCGTTCAAGGCGCGCTCGGACCCCAAGGTTTTACGGGGGTTCAAGGATTTACGGGCGCGCAAGGCGCAATTGGTCCGCAAGGTTTCACAGGAGTTCAGGGTTTCACCGGCACGCAGGGGCCGATAGGGCCGCAAGGTTTCACCGGAACTCAGGGAACGTTTGGCAACTTTGGCGGCGATTCGCTGAAGTACACGTTTAAGGGTTACAGCGGTTCGCCGTCAACAGGGGCCGGGGATTGCACGTTCAACGACACTACGAACGCGCTTACGTCTAAAATCTATTTCGCAAAGACGGATGCGCAGTCCACGGCTGTAGCGGCATGGCTGCTCGCGCTCGACGATTCAACAAATACGGTAAAGGGTTCGCTCCGCATCTCCAAAGAGTATGCGTCGGCCACCTACACGGACTTCACGATCAGCAGCGTGACGGATCAGACGGGCTACGTTGAGGTTGTCGTATCAAACGTAGTGGCGGGCAGCGCGTTCACCGCGCTTGATAGCATTATTGTATCTTTTGCTCGGTCTGGTGACGTTGGGCCGCAAGGTGCGAAGGGTGCTCAAGGCGCTATCGGTCCTCAAGGCTTCACGGGTGTTCAGGGCTTTACGGGTACTCAAGGCGCGCTTGGTCCCCAAGGATTTACGGGTGTCCAAGGCTTTACCGGTGTTCAGGGTGCAATAGGTCCTCAGGGTTTCACCGGAGTTCAGGGGTTCACGGGCGTTCAAGGCTCAACGGGACCCCAAGGATTTACAGGCGTACAGGGCTTTACAGGCGTACAAGGCGCGATAGGACCCCAAGGCTTTACTGGTGTTCAGGGATTCACCGGTGTGCAGGGCGCCATTGGACCCCAAGGATTTACAGGCGTTCAGGGTGCAATCGGTCCGCAAGGCTTCACCGGTGTTCAAGGAGCGATTGGACCTCAGGGAGCTCCGGGTACAACAGATCACGGCGCGCTTACCGGCTTAGGTGACGACGACCACACGATCTACGCGGCCATAACGCCCACTACATCTAGCCGAAATATTATTCGCGGATCCACTTCCGGCGTCACCGGACTTACGATTAGAAACGCTTCGTCCGGCGACTTCATATTAGAACTAAGGAACGCCGCAAATACCACCGTAGTATCTGTTACGGACGACGGCGTAATGAAGGCGAAGGGGTTTAACTCGGACTCGCAAAAGGTGATCAACGTTTTAGATCCTACGGCAAACCAGGATGCGGCGACGAAGTATTACGTGGACAACGTGACAATTGACGGCGGAACCTACTGAGCTAGAATAGGCATCATATGGCTAACAGAATTGTCCTTCGTAGATCGACGGTATCCAACACAGCGCTTCCGACGAGCGGCGTTCTTGTGGGCGAGATCTTCGCAAACACCGCCGATCTTAAGTTATTTTTAGGGACCGGCACCACCACTACCGCAGAGATAGCCTATGTCGGATTTTCAGAGTACACCGCATTAGGTACTTTGCTTATAGGCGATGGTGGTGGCAACGTTACAAAAATACAAACCGACAACGCGACGGATGGCGATGTACTAACCTACGACGCCAACAACGACCCTCCGATATTCTGGGCCACACCCACCGGAGGTGCCGGGTCCGACGAAACCGCCATAGCCTGGTTCCTAGGAGTCTGATATGCCAAGTCGTGGCAATAACGGATATATTGGTGGTGTTGATCCGAGAAGCAAGGGAGAGTCGGCTGACGCTATATTTAATTCTAGAGATCACGCATTCTGCGTGAGTTCTGGGGATGTGGCGCCGATCGACAGCTTTGAGTACGACGACCCCTACGTAGCACCTACAAACGGCGGGGGATCTGGCGCAACTGCTACCGTCTCTTTAAAGAACGGATCAGTATCGTCTGTCGTAATGACTAACTTAGGAACTGGCTACACATCTGATCCTACTGTGTCGTTCAGCGGCGGTGGCGGCTCAGGTGCCGAGGGTTACGTAACAAGATCACAGACAAACCAAAACATAACCGCGGTAAACAACTACTACCAAATTTACGACGTTGAAATCTTGTACGGAGGCGAAGGCTACACCTCGGCTCCGACGATAACATTTTCTGCTCCTGCTGCTGGCGGAACCACGGCAACCGTAACAAGCACCACAATTACTGGCGGCGTCCTTACCGGCATTACGTTTGGCACGACAGGAACTCGATATACCGGTCACCCGACAATAACAATATCAACATCGGGAAACACAAAACCAGCTCAGGTTATTACGAAGATTCGAAACGGATCTGGCTACACATCGGCACCTAACGTCGCATTTAGCGGAGGTAACGGAGCTAACGCCGCGGCCACGGCGTATATTCAAGCTGAACTAGATACTGTTACTATTACAGCAAACGGCTCCGGATACACGTCCGCGCCTACGGTAACTATACCGGGAATGAACGAAGCTGCGACCGCGACTGCGACTATTTCTGGCGGACAAGTAACAGCCATATCGATAAGTAACTGTACTAATTTATACATGGAGCCGCCGACAATAACGATAGGCGGTTGGCCTGCCCTTCCCTCTGTTTCTAACGGAGATCAGAAGTTTGTAGGAGCTTACGCAGTATTTAACAATAATTCAAACTTCGTGGCTGTTCAATGTCAAGGCGCGTACACAGTGGACTGGGGCGACGGAACATCTAGTAATGCCACGTCAAATACGGTAGCCTATAAGCAATATACGACCACAGAATATGCTGCTATATCGGGACAAAGCGCATTTAGAGGTTATAAGGTTGTAATAATTACCATAACGCCGCAAGCTGGCTCAAATCTTACTTCTATTAGTCTTAATGTAAAACATAACCAAGCTGGATTAGCTGATTATATTTCTGGCTGGTTAGACATAAAAGTTGCTGGTCAGAATTTAACTGCGTTGACGATCGGGGGAACCAACACTGCGGTCAGATCCGGCATGCTTGAAAGATTTGAGTTTGTAGGGACAAATACAGGATTTGTCAGTTGGACTTATCTATTTGAATATTGCTATAATCTAAGAAAAATTGTATCGCTTCCTCCAGGAACTCCTACAAATCTCACAGAGGCATTTTTAAATTGTTCTTCGCTAAGAACAATCCCTAATTTTACAACTTCCGGGATAACTACGTTATCTAATACATTTTCCGGCTGCGGCGCCCTGAGAAGGGTTCCACCGATAACGTCAACAACGATAACCACCTTTGCTTCAGCGTTTAATAACTGTAAATCTCTGGAGGTAGCGCCGGTAATAATAACGTCGTCAGCGACAAACATAACCAGTGCGTTCACTAATAACTACAAGCTTCAAAGGTTGCCCCCGATGGACACTATAAATGTCACGTCGGCAAATAGTGCCTTTTCTAATTGCTACTCTATTTTAGAAGTTCCAGACCTAGATCTCAGAAGCTGCACAAATACGACTAGCATGTTTTCAGTTTGTCCTCGGTTAAAATCAGTTGGTTATTTAAATACTTCTGCCGCGACTAATATGAGCGGTATGTTTTCGGCTTGCTATAATCTAAAAAAAGTAGCGTATATAAATACGTCAAAAGCGACGTCACTCTTTGGATTATTTAGCGGCTGTTACTCGCTCGAAGAGGTCCCGCCGATTGATGCGACCAGCGCGACGTCGATCAACAGCATATTTTCTTCGTGCTACTCTTTGAAGTCCGTCTCTATATTAAACACCACCAGATGCAGCGAGTTCGGTTCCGCGTTTTCTCAGTGTCAAAGTCTGTCGGATCCGCCCTGGTTCGATACGTCAAGAGCGACAAATGTAAGTAGTATGTTCGATAGCTGCGTTTCTCTTAAAACAATTCCTCAATACAGCTTTGTTTTAACAACATCACTCGCTAGTGTGTACGGCAACTGCACGTCACTCTCGCTTATCCCAAAAATAATAGCCACTAAAGCAACAGACCTTTCGAATGTTTTTTATAACGATCAAACCATCACTCTTATTGACGGCATCACACTTGGCGCGGCCACAACTGCCGGTCAGATGTTTTTTGGTAATACAAGCTTAACTCAGATGCCTATTTTAGATTTAAGCACGATCACCTCTGGTGCCACATCTTTTTGCACAAACAACAATGTTCGATCAGGTTATACGACAGGAATGCGATACGGGCATTCTTATCAAAACTGCAAATTAGCTGCCGCCGAACTTGACACTATTTACACAAATTTAGGAACTGCGGTGGGATCTCAAACCATCACGGTTACGGGCAATTGGGGGACCGCGACGGATACTCCCTCTATTGCAACTGCAAAAGGATGGACGGTAAGTGGCTGATACAGATTTTAACTCCTACAAACCGGACGGCTTCTTTAAGTCGTACGAAACGTACATCGCGCACGGCCCGAACTTCGTGAAGCACAAAGATTTCGAGCTCTACCGCGACGAGAAGGATTCGTATACGCTGCCCATCGACGGGTGGTACTGGTTCGATTCCGAGGAGGAGGCGTGCACCTTCTTTGGATTTCCCTACGTGCCGTACGAAGATCGGCAAGGATGGGAACTTGGAACCGTGCCGCCTGGATATCAATTTCCGAGTAACTAATGGCTAACACATTTAAAAGTTCAGGCGTCAAGCTAAGCTCGACCACGGCGACGAATCTTTACTCGGTCCCCGTGTCCACGACCGCGGTTGTTAAAAGCGTGTACGTAGCAAACATACACGTCTCAGCAACGGCCACGATCGACGTGTACTACACACGCAGCTCGGTAGACTACTACATCATCAAGGGCGCCACGGTGCCGGTATCCACGACTCTTCAGGTTGTGACCGAGTCGTTGGTGCTTCAGGCGTCAGACGTCCTTAAGGTGAAGGCATCGGCGGCAGATAGATTAGATTGCACGGCGTCGTATCTTGAAATAACCTGATCGACATGGTAAGAACTCTCTGCGAGGGCTTACCGTGTATAAAGTGCTTCTTGTAGTTCCTGGCGATCAGCTGGCGGCGGCCGTTCAAGCACGAGAGGCCGCCGTTGAAATTCTCGGAAGTGTGAAGCTGACGATCGTGTCTCAATTAGAGCCCTTCGCCGACAATCGAATTCCTGATGCCATAATAAGCGTCGCCAACTGCGAGTACGATAAGTTGGCGGCGCTTCCTTATTGGGTGAGGCGGCGCTGGATTAATCCTCAGGCTGTTCCTTCGGTGCGCGATATCATCGAGTCAGTAAAGCAAATCTATTGGAGCTATACCGATCCTCGACAAGACGGAATTCCAAAAGTTTCCATCTTCACGCCCACGCACAACTCGGCGAAGTTTATCGCAGAAACCTGGGAAGCCGTACGCGACCAAACTTATTCAAACTTCGAGTGGGTGATCGTCGATGATGGATCGACCGACAACACCGTAAAGATATTAAAAGAGTTTCGAGCCGCTGATCCGCGCATTAAAATCTTCGAGTTCCCGCCTATAAATCGAATCGGTTATCTGAAGAAGGCCGCGACGGGTTTGTGCACCGGTAATTTTTTAGTTGAACTCGATCACGACGATTGGTTGACGCCTAACTGCTTGGAGCGAGTGGTCCAGACCTTTGCCTTAGATCCAAAGATCGGCATGGTCTACAGTAATTCCGCAGAATACTATCCGGAAACTGGGTTGTGTAACGTGTACGGTGCGCCGTATTGGCGTTATCGAAAAACCGAATGGCGCGACATGTTCGTCGACGAGGCCCTTAGTTGGGACGTAAACGGAACGTATACCGACGGGTTTAACGTATGGAACGTTATCGACGCTATGAACGTCTGCCCTAATCACGTACGCGCTTTCCGTGCCCGCGCGCTTTCGGATATCGGCGGTTATCGTGATTTGGTCTGGGCCGATGACTATGATGTCATGATTAGGATGTTCTTGAGACATGAGATAAAGCTCATACCTGAACTACTTTATGTTCAGCGGATGGGCACAAACACATGGACAAGAAATACCGAATTATTGTGGCCGTGCTTCGGGGAAATACGCAAACAATACGGATACGAGCTGAATTTGAGAATACAGGAGAAGCAACATGCGATTAAATGATTATTTTGATCAGGTTTACTGCTTATCGCTTCCACACTCGGTAGAGCGCCGAGCTTTTATGAATAAGAAGGCGGCGGCTTTTGACCTTTCCTTCGGCTACTACCCAGGAATCTACGGTTCCCTATTAGCTAATGTGCATAAGGTGTTTTCTAAAAACACGGAAACTCGGATATCTAGCCCTAACTATATGGGCTGCGCTTTGGCACATTTGTCCATATATAAAGACGCCTTAAGCCGCGGCCGAAAACAGATTCTAGTATTAGAGGACGATCTTCTATTTCATCGAGATCTAAATAAGAGATTTGATGATATCTGCCCTGAAATCCCCGAAAATTGGAATTTACTCTACTTAGCGTGGATTCCGCTATCCGATGATCTGAGTATGTGGGACTACAACGTCATCACACCAAACATAATCACACCGAATATTGTTCGGGCTAAGAATATGTGGTCGTGCATGGCTTACGGGATATCGGAGACTGCGATGCAGAAGACGCTCGAGTCCTTCGATTTTTCAAAAGAAATCGATCGCTTCTTCGTGGAGGATATTCAACCTAATTATCCCTGCTACGGAATAAGGCCCCAGTTATTTGCGGGCTACGACAATTTAAGTAATAATACAGGTAACTACGACTCCATATTCCGGAAGAGCTACGACGCGCGCGTCGCTGGCCCACTCGACTACGTATGATCTTACCGGACGTTTACATCATAACCCCCACTTATCGCCGCGATCTCAAGACGATCGAGAGGTGCATAGCTTGCGTCCGGTCTCAGGTCTACGAGGGAAATATTCATCACATTATCTGCTCGGATGGTGATCGGGAAGATTCGCTAGCCGCCCTCCAGGACATCAAGAAACAGACCGGTTCGGATAACCGGATTCTCAAATATTGCTGGACCGACGCACACACGAACAGCTGGGGCGCGGGTGTTCGGCAGTACGTACTGAACGACATTCCCGTCGTTGAGGGGGCGTACGTCGCCCACGTAGACGACGATAACATTATCTTCCCCCACTATGTGCGGGATCAGGTAATGGCTCTTGAGGCGCACCCGGAGTGCGGGTTCTCTATCTGCCAGATTATTCACGATGGTCCGTTGCCGGATCACCTAGGCCGACCGCCGGCGATTATTACGGGTATACCACCCCGGATTCAAAACATCGACACCCTTCAGGTTATGGTACGGATTGAGGCTATGCGCAACTGCGGTTGGATCTGTGAGACCGGGTCTACAGGATACCTGAATGACGGTAGAACGTATGAAAAATTAGGGAAGCTTTTTAAGTATATCGAGGTGCCTGATATTTTAGGCGTACACCTTTGACGGATGTTTGACTAATTAAACTATATCTAGGTTAACTACGTCGAGGTTACTCATGAAAATGGACACGCATTTTGATCCGTCGCCCTTGTTTGTCTCCAAGCCGGCCTATCAGCCGATGGAGAAGATCGCCGCTATTACCCTTGGCCGTGACGCCAATAACTGGGAGCAGGAGATCTCTCAGGCGCTCCATAAGGAGCACCCGTTCATCCAAGAACACAACATAAACATTTTCATGACTAAGACCGACCCGGAGACGGGTACGGCGATCGGGTCACTTCAACTCGACAGTAAGATCTTAATCCCGATTATCATCGACAAATTCAAGTTGGCGCCGCTTGATCTGTTTTATTATCAAGGCAAGCTGTACCCGCTTACCAGGGCATCGCTCGAATCCGTTCTCCAGGACACATCTCTCGGAACGCCAGAGGCTCCGGGCCAAGGTGAGATGTCGGACGTCTCGCTTTATGGTCGCGTACAACCGCCCTTCGACGGCAAGTACACCTACGCGTCGTCGTTCGCCGATGTTACGACCCCGACCGTTTTTGGCTCGGCGCTTTACGCCGCCTTGGGTGGCGAGGATCTTCTGAAGCACGAATTGAGCACTAACGAAACCTTCTTCAAAGTAGCGGAGATGTATTGCTCCTCCGACTATCAAGATAAACCTGAGAAGAAGGCCAAGATGAAGAAGAAGGCCGGGCTCTCCCTACGTACTCACGCCTCGTTTGATAAGGTTGCTTCTCACGGTCTGTTCGAGATTTCCTCCACAAACGGGAGAGTTCCGGCTCTTATTTTCGATTCGGTAATGGGCCTGGATGGATCTATGAGGGAAGGCCGGGGATTTGCTCTTGGTCTGACCAAAGAGGCTCACTACGCGTATTTAGAACCCGGCCAAGAAGTCGCCGGCCGCAAAACGACCGTGTCCGGCACGATTGATATCGGTACGCCGCTTTCCAAAACCGCCGGGGTCTTCTTCAAGATGACTAAGCAGGCCGGGATCTGCACCGATCCGATCTTTATTGATCACGTTGTCGGCCAGGACGAGTGGGTTTGCCACGACAGCTACGGCCAGCGCTTCCGCATGCAGAAGACTGCCGAGATCAAAGCCCCGGTATTCGGCGGCGGCGTTCTCTCGATTCCGGCTGATTGGACGTGGGGCGACATCAAGACCAAGACGGACGTAATGACCGTTAAAGAAGCCGCGCTCACAGAACCTCACTCCTCGGCGTATTTCAGCGTCTCCAATTTCGGAGGCCGATATACAGTTCGTGGTTTGGATGGCTTTGCCTCGGATGGTGACGATATTGAGAAGACCGCCACCGCGCTTAATGAGCGATTCGAGACTAGAGATGTCGTCGCGCTGCTTAACAACATGAGCCACGGTGACACCGTTTATGTTTGTGTTAATCCGGTAGACACCGAGTTTGAAAATGTTTACGAGCAGATGGGCAAATTAGCCGGCGCTCACGGCGTGAACTTTATCAAGGAAGCCACGTACGTGCGCCCATGCAGCGAATTTTCGTTCAAGGCCCTTCCTTGGGGCGCTATTAAAATCGCCGCAGTTACGGATGACGACGCTAAGCAAACAGTAGATGCCATCCTGGGTCTCAACTTCCTTAACCCAGAGAATCTTTACAAATTCGCGGATAAGGTTACATTGATCGAGGATGCGAAAGAGGCTGTTGCCAAACTTCTGCTGGCGTCTCGACTTGGGCTCGATCTCGATTCCAGGCCGCTGCGCACGTCGATGTTTGCTCTAGAATCTGTCGCCCAGGATCTGCGCGAACTTCAAAATGCCGTCGAAGTCCAATCTCAATCCGAAGTGTGAGTCGCGGTTCTTAACGCGAACTGCGATCTTACGCGAATACGGTGTGTCCGATCAGACGCTTCGGCGTCTGATTGACTCTCTGGGATTGGTAACGCTTCCTGCTGTTACTGAACACGGGAAGGTTCTGTACGAAATTAACAAAGAATCTGATTTTGGACTTCGATTAGGCGGTCTGTGCCCATTTTCGTTTACAGAGTTTCGACCTCCCATGCTGCGATTTATTCAAATCTCCAGCATCACCGGAACTTTAGAAGAGACCATAGCCAGTCTTAATGATCGAAAGATTGTAAATCGTTCTATCGAATTAGACGAGCTCAGCGGTATTTACGACCAGCTCCTGGCAGCAGTACCGGAAGAGCTGTACGAGCTATTTAAGGAGCGGCGCGCCCCGAAGACGGAGGATGAATCAGCTGCCTACGCCGCAGCCCTCGCAGTTATGGGCGTGTCATCGGTATATCAATCTCCGGACGTGTTGGAGCAGTTTTACTTTCACGACGACAATCTGCTCCATCTTGTTCATCAAGTCAGCTGGACGCATTCCTCGTCTGCGGAGACCAAAGCCGCGGTGATCAATCAGGCCGTAGGGTCTCAAGTAATTACGCCGGAGGGCCTGCTTCTGTATTCGCATATATTCCACGATAACGAATTTATGCGTGATACGGATTTATCAAAATACTGCGTCGGGTTGCCGCCTAAGTACCGAACAGCCTACAGAAAAGCCTTGACTCTTACGACCGAAGCGTGGTTGGTCGAGGCGCAGCTTGCGCAGGATACTCTTACGGAACTTGTTCACATCAATCGGCAGTGTCGTGCTAAGATACGGGAGCTTATGGCATCGGCCGATCCTACTGCTCGTATCGAAGGTGCGCGCCTTCTCACGACGGCTCTCAAACTTGACGATCATATCGGCAAGGTTCGTCCCGACGCCGCTAATAAGAAGATGCCCGAACACCTTAAGACGATTACGCCAGAGCCGTATCGGTTTGAAGAGTTGTTCCAATTACCGGCGGAATTGAACCCGAAAGATTCTGAATCCGATGTTGGGTGAGCGCGTTCCGCTTATAAGAACCAACAATCTGTGTAATACAGCCGCTGCCCGAAATGGGTTCGGTGAGATAGATCGTTGCTTAGCCCATTACTCAAATTTGACATCGGATCGATTTTCCGATCAATTTAAGTACGGCGAATTTGTAGGCAATCCGGAGACCGTTATAAATCCAGAGCGTACTGAGGAAGAAGAGCGCGAACTTCGACTCGCCGCAGACAAGGCTCTAAACGACCCTCGCGGAGCCGGCGCCGCGTACACGCAGAGCATGCTCTCGCTCATAGAGAAGTTTATCTACGTCGATTCCAAACCATTCAAATTTATATCCAAAGAAGGCGCAGCAACTTACGATCGGTCGTACCTTAAACCATTGTATGATTTCTGCGCAGATTATCCGATCGGATGCCGCAATCAGATCTGGCACACAGGTCGTCAGGTAGAGAAGTCTACGACTCAATCTGGTAAGGCGATCACGCTAGGCGCGATGTTTCCGGCGTATAAGAGTCTCTACGTCGCTCCGCGATTTGATCAGGTAACAGTGTTCTCGAGCCAGCGCTTCCGTCCGATGGCGGAGGACAGTCCTGCTCTTACGGAATCGCTCGTTCGCCCGTCGAAGACGCTGTGGCAAGTCGGAGCTAAAGAGTTCACAAATCGCAGCTTCTTTAACTTCAGATCGTGCTACATGACGGCCGACGGCTGCCGCGGTATTTCGGCGCATCACCTGATGATCGACGAGATTCAGGACATTCTCAGCGACAACATCCCGGTATTGGAAGAGTGCCAATCTCACTACGGTTGGGAAACCGGCCTTCGTGTTCGCAGCTACGCCGGAACTCCTAAGACAAACAATAATCCGATCACTCGTAGATATAAGCTATCGTGCCAATTCGAGTGGATGACTAAATGCCACGCGTGTAATCACTGGAACTTCCCAGATGAGACCATGATAGGCCCGACTTCTTATATCTGCACGCGCTGCGCGAAACCGATATTCCCCCAGCAGCACGGTATGTGGGTCCCGCAGAATCGTGCGGCTTTAGATAAGTGCTGGGGATTCCGCCTGCCTCAAATGGTGGTGCCGTTTAAAACGCACGCGGATATCTTAGAGAAGAAAAATGATCCCAATATCTCCAGGCTCAAATTCTATAACGAGTGTTTAGGTTTGTCCTACGACGAGGGCGAAGTTGTTCTCAACGAGAACGATTTACGCGCTGCCTGTGAAGACGGCGATCGGATGATGACTCCGGAACAGATCCGGATATTAGCGAACAATGGTGTTCCAATATTTGCGGGCTTGGATCACGGAACTGGCGAAGGAGATCACCCTTCTTACACCGTGTTATCCATAGGACACTTCATACCGAGTACGCCGACGTTTGTAATTCGATATATAAAGAGATTTGTCGGCAAAGAGTCCGAGCTTGTAAATCAGCCGCAGCTGATAAGCGAAATTTGTGAACGCGCTGGTGTGCGGATGATGATGGCGGACTGGGGATTCGGCGCATACCAAAATGCTCGAATGGTCGCCGATTTTGGTTGGAGCTGGACTCAGGGTAAACGCGTGCTTATGCAGGCAATGTACGTGCGGCAACGAGATAAGTGTCGATTTGATCCGGTGTCCATGAAATATCTGATTGATCGAAATCAATCTATGATCGATTGCATCGATGCGATCAAACGACGGATCCTTCGGTTCTTCTCATTCGAAGATTTTCAACACTTCACCAACGATTTCACGACAATCTATCTAGAATACAACGATCGTTATGGGACATCGAAGTACGATCACGTTGATCCGGATGACTGCTTCCACGCGGTTAATTACGCCTTCATGGCCGGTCAACAATACTTCGGTCAGCTCGTCAAGTCTTCGCTCCCGGATATCAGCAAGCTGGATACGGACGATTTAGGCTACTAATCCCGCCACTATCATCACTCAGAAAGCAACAACCAAAGTCGGCGCAGTGCGTGATTCTCTCGTTGCCGAATTCGCTCGCGACTGAGATTAAACGTCTTAGCTATCTCATCGTACGTCTCGCCTGCGACGTAGTGCGACATCAACAAGTACACATCATCGAACGATAACTTATCCAACGCGCGATTAAGATTGACGACCGATTCCTCTTGTAGGATTTTGGAAGATGGCTCTATTTCGTTGTCGTACCCTTCTGGAACCGAATCTATAGGAACAACGCGCTTATCCTGATCGGATTTAAGTTTGTTTATTTTAGCGTCGCTCCAATTACACTCCGCTCGCAGATAATCGTAAACCGCGTTATCGTCAATATTGATGTCGGAGTATTGATCAATTAAAAGTTCGCGAGTCTTCTTGAATTGATCGTGATATGACTTGTGCCTGATAATCTTGGAGTCGTAGTTAGAGAGCTCTTCGCGAATCATGGACTGAATCCACCACATGCCGTAGGTGGAGAAGCGGAAATACTTACCGTTCAGGCCGGCTTTTATATTGAACTTATCGATGCCCTTTATAAGTCCCAGCGTACCCACAGAAACCAAATCCATCATACGTGGGTCGCCCTCAAATACGAATCGGCGAACCCCCGCCAGCACGAGCTTCATATTTCTTTTTATGAACTCGTCTCGAGCCGGACACGCGTGATTGTGAACGTGCTTGTTCCCATCACACTCCAAATGAATCATGCATAATAAGTTGCGCTCCTCCTCGGCGGTTAAGAGAGGCTGCGCAAGATCGGAAGAATCGAAATAGGATTTTAACTCGTCGCTCACGTGTTCGCCTGCTGGAGAGCCTCTCTCATAGTTTTTATGGCGAGCGACTTCAACTCATTAACTCGAATAGTAGGAATTCCCCACGCGATAAAGTCCCACTGATTTCGATACAGCGGACTCTCCGAAGCCTCTACGCGCACATTTGTAGGGAGGCTGTGCAGTACCTTAATGCAGTAGTCGTACATGGCTTTTCCGAGGATGGCCATGTTGTTTGCCGATATATTTTTGACGTGAAATATCAACTTAGATGTTTCGGGGAAATGATCGATTGCGCACGATATCACGAGGTTAGGGTCATATCGCAAACCGGTTACGGCGATATCCTCGAATTTTATAGCCATGCCCGCGGCTGTTTTATCTGCCGCGGCTGTTAGGGCCTTAGTAGCCGCTTCGGTGATGCTGCTCAGCTTATTAGGCGTCGTCATTTAATATTTTGTCCGTGATATCGTCGGCATTTCGCAAAACCTGAATAAGTTTCTCGATGTCGGCGATAGTTAGAAACTGGGTTACGGTATTAGCCAGCCACTGATTGCGGCTGAGTTTATGATCCCACGCGAGCTGTGTCAAGGTATCTCGATATCGCAAAGTAGGTCTAAGAGCGATCTTGCGATCTTTCTTGACCGGTCGCTCGCGGTAAAGATAGCCAAACCAAGTCCGATGCTCAACCGCCATTTTCAACAAATCAATATTACAGCGACCGCTCTTCTTAAGTACATCGCGCCATAGTTTGTGGGTGTCGTTGTCCACCCACACCTCGATCATGTGTCCGCAGTGCGGGTTGTCTACCCGTTTTGATTTTGACCCGGCCACCACTCGACCGGAACCCACTTTTGCAACTTGCATTTTTCGCATTTTATCAGTTGTTGCCATGAACCATCAGGCATCTGTTTATCGCGAATCACCGAAGTATTGTGGCTGCCACACAAGCACTGAACATTTCCGTACTTAACGAACTCGTTCATGGTTTTCCAGACTAAAATAAATGCCCGACCATCGCCAGGGCTACGGCGTCTGAAACGTCGTCCTCCGAATCGGCCAATCCGTCCGGGTGCCCTAACTTAGCTAAGTCGGCCTTAAATAGTTTATTCACCATTTCCCGAACTTCCTGCTTAACGATATCCCGCTTTTTACCCTTTATTGCCAGCTTTGAGCGGGCTTGTACGGCCATTACCTCGACCGGTTTGATTCCACACTCATGTGCCGCTATGGAAGCCGCCTCCTGGGCTCTCACAGCCGCCAACATGGCATCCATGTTCCGGCCTCCCATATTGACCCGGATCTTCTCTATGCAGACTATATGAGGCTTGTGAAGCTTAATTAAATCTCGAACTATCTCGAATAGCTGGTGAGTTCGCTCCGGCATCTCCATTCGGCTGTAGGGAACAACATCTAGCCGGATATGCTTGATGTAGATCAATTCACGATTTTTATCAGAGGTATCGATTATGGCGATACCGGCGCGGCGAGTTCCAGAATCTATTCCCATTACATGTGGCATATTATGTTCTCAAATCGGGCAGATCACATCCCTATATCCATGTCCTCAGGCGGCGTTCGGCCAGTGGTTCCTTCTTTCTTTCGAAGCCCCTCTTCGAGTTTCTTGCGGCGGGACGGTGGTATCTTGTGAAGCGGTACGTTAAGCGGCGCTTTTGGAACCTTTTTGAAGGGACGACCGAATACGTACTCCAGAGCTTCCACAATACCTTCAGATGTTATCTCGCCAATTTTAGTATTGGGGTTTAAAAAAGATTTTAAGTCTAATGTGACCGGCTGGGCCTCCGACGTCAGGTACTCGAAAGAGAGTACCTGGGTCGGGACCCCACCGGTGCTTACATCAGTGATGACCTCGCGGCGACAATATATGAACCAACCTGTTACTGAGGCTGACGTCGAGCTGACTTCGAAGCCTTTGATGAGGAAGTTCCAGAATTCGTCGCGCTTGGTATCCATTTATATAACCCTTCCAATTGCGTTACAGCGGCTGCGGCCAGCCTGTGCGCGGGATTTTTATGTCGCGCGATCTTCTGAATAGACCAGCCAGCAATATAGCCGGGGCCCTTCGGTCGATCAATACGAACATCATCCCACGCTTTTCTGGCTCGTTTTGCCAAAGTACGCAGATTTGGTTCCTTGATTCGCTCACATAACTCGATTGCCCTGACGGCCGCAGCGGAATCGGTTTTAAGAATGATGTACTCATCCTCAAGCCGTGTGTTCGAGTTAATAAGGTGTAAGAGATTAACAAATATATCGGCTGCCCGATGTATTACGATAACCTCCGCTTCGTTCGGTGAGTCGATCTTACCAAGGGGAAGGGACAAGTCAATAGGCTTTAAAGTGTCGGAGCCGAGATCAATTCTGATCCCGGCTCCGGCAGTTACCTTACCTATTGACGCGTCGAGGTAGACGCAGATAGGCATAGCTTTACGATTTATACATCATGGTTGACGCAACTAGTCGTAACTTTACGATTTCACAAGCTTCTTGCAGAACATGGCGGTGCTGTGCATGGCTAATGCTTTCTGCTCAGCGCCCTCCCATCCAGCAGAAGACGCGTGCGATAACGCTTCGTCGTAGTGCGGTTTGATCTTACCGGCCAGCTCATTCTTGCCCTGTTCGACAAGTTCAGCGCCGACCCGTTGGACCTCTTCGCGATTCTTTTCCAAGTCCTTGATAGCCTCCGTGACATCTACGTTGATATCCACGGAGGTATCGGATTTGGGCTTACGACCGCGCTTTTTAGGCGCGTCGTCAGACTTAGGCGCTGGCGCATCGTCACCAACCGTAAGTACGGCAGCGAACGGTACTGACCGCGGACGACCGCGACCGGCTTTCACACGCACGATCTGAGCACTCATCTCAACTTCCGAGATGATGCCCGTTCCCTGCGTGATGTTGCCCTCCTTGTCCTTGAGATTGTAAGTTACTTGCTTATTAACGTCATTTTCAGTGATATTCGCCACGACAGTCTCCTGAACTACAGGTTCAGAATCGGAATCGTCGTCGGATGTCTCCGCGGCCGCATCCTGTACAACTACGTCACGAATTAAACCACCCTCAAACTGCACCTCCGGCATTAGTTCCGGGGAGAGTATCAGGTCGAATTCGCGGACGCTATCTACCGGGATGCCGAGAGTTTCAGCCGCTGCGGCCCGATTAGCCGCTAAGCAGAAGCTCCCGAGATTCTTATCCGTGCGGAAAGATCCGTAGACCTTGTTGACGACGTGAACCCCGAGTTTTTCGTAGGTAGCATCGTTCGCCGTAGAATACATAATCGGAACTACGGGCGCAAGGCGAGCCATCATATTTATTAAGCCGGTGAGGCCCATAACGGTCGTCTGCTTGGTGGCGTCTTCGATGGTGGCGGCAGCAGCCAGAGTGAGTGCTCTGAAAATTGCCGCACCATCGGACTCTACCTTGCAGGACTCCTTGAAGACCTCGAGAGTCTCGACAAATCCGGGCGCCTCATCGCCGCCCAGTTTGAACGAGAATCGCTTATCAGCGGCCGCCTTCTCAGGGTTTTCCGGATTAACCCTGAGCTCGCGGAGCCGAGTCTCGATGATGGAACGTGTCGCCGCGCCCTCGCCGCCCTTACGGAGCAGCGGTAACCACTCGGCAATATTCTTTTTGTCGATCGCGCCGTCCGAAATAGCCCGGCTGAGCAACTTGAACTTACCGAACATGACGCCCTGAGCACCGGCAAGGATACCCGGCTTGAGACCGAGTTCCAGGAACTGCTGCCAGTTGCTGACCATCGCGCGAGCCTTTGGCCCGGAAATGGAGAGCTCGCCCTCGGCGTACTCGCTGAGATTCGAATAGCTGTGCTGCAGGTATGCACGCTGCTCAGCCAGCTTGTGCAGAATTGCCGACAGCTCGACCTCGTTGGTCTCGCGACCGTCGTTCAGCTCACGAGCGCGTTCAGCTAAGTCGTGGAGATCGTCGGTAAGGGTGAACGGATCTTTGACGTCAGCCTCGATCAGCTCCTTACCAATTTTCCGCAACGCAGCCTTCGACAGCTCCGTTTCGCGAACGGCCATCGGAGAATTTGCGAGAGGTACTAAATCCTTCTTCGTCATTTCTTCTTCCTTCTTCTAGGTCTCGGTTTACGAGGTTCCTCAATAATAGATGTAAGACCTAACAATTTTTCCAAACTTACGATATGCAGCGTTTCGTTAATTACGAAGTAATTATCGGTCTTATCGCGCGTACCGTCCGGAAGCTGTCTTGCCACGGTTTCCAGCTCGACTAAGCGAAGCGTACATCCCGGCAAAACGCTCCAATGTTTTTGGTTGTTTAGAAACACAACCCACTGCCTCTGCTTCATACAATATAGTCCACCACGTTTTTCTTCTCGTCTTTATACGGGAAACATACGGTCTGCCACGGACAAACCAGCGCTTTGAAGTCCGTTCTCGACGAGCATCCCGGAGGTAATGCCGCCAACACCATGCTTCGATTATTCTTCAACCGTGCCTTAACCTTTTCAGGTTCAGTGCTTGTGTCAGAATCAGCAGCATTAACTACGGACATGATACGCGTGATGGAATCTACCGCCGCGTTGTAATCCGCCTCCGACGCCTCGCGCAAGAACGCTTTAACGTCCAAGGTATCGCGATTAACGTAGAGGAAGAACGTACCAGCGTGATTACGCGGATTCAACGGAACCTTCTGCTCCCATGCCGCCTTAAGCAGCAGTTGCGAGTAGATGCTCCCCTGACTCACGTGATTTGCACGCGGCAACGCATTACGCGAGCGCATCAAAACCGTAGCCCCATCAAGTTCCGTACCTTTAAGGGCGGGGAACTTCTTAAGGTTTATCTTTGTTGGTGTCAGCTCGTTGAACACATCGGGCGAGGTGCTTTTAATCTCGATCGTGTACCAGTCGTGATTATCAGAGTCTTTGTCAATAATCACGCCGTCAACGCGACCGGAGATATTCAGCTCATCGTGGCCGACGCGTAACTCCTCATATAACCAGCGCGGCCGTCCCGACCTATCAGCATCTTCTTGATATTCAGCACACTTAATAATGATCTTCTTTTCCGGGTTAGTCGGAGTCTCGGTCAGTTCAAGTGTTATTGAATTTGAGCAATAAGATGATGGATATGTCTTAAATCGATGACCTACTTGTCGACAGTTAGGGCAGCGCCAATCACCGTACAGGAGTCCCGACAACGCTAGATAATTATCCTGAACTAGTCGATGAATAAGGACGCCGGTATCGGCGACTCTTACGCGACTAGGAAGTTCAGGAAGCTTGTCAGTGAATATCCGCTCTATGCGGCTAAGCGCCTGCTTCCGCTCGCAGTCATAGGATGAGTTTATCGAGGACGGCCAAAATTTATCAGTTCTTCTACGAATTGGCCTACTAGCTACGACATTATCTATAACTCTGTTAAAGTCGATTACGTCGTCAGCATTTCGGCCTGAGAGAGCGCGTATAAACTCTCCCAGCGTATCAAACAGATGCATTGAGCAGCTCCCGCAACTTTGCGGCTAGATCGCTAGACCTTGAGAGCGCAACCCACTCAGCTTTAGGTTTAGTTATTACAGAGATGTCGCCGGACGGGGTCAGAAACGAAATCGTCACCTGTTGCGTAGTCGGGTTGTCACTCGTTGGCGACGACACAACGAGACGAATCATCCAATTGAGATCTCGCGCCGCTTGGCTTATTAAACCAATCGTCGTAGACTCGTTTGAATCATTTGCCATGAATTCAGAGATCATGCAGATTTCCTATTTTTGTTGGGGTTAAGAAAACTTCTGGAACGAAAAACAATTTGATATTTGCGGCAGCAAACAGCACAGAGAAGCAATCTCCGACGTCGTTTGATTGTTTAAGCTCAAACGTCTTTTTTGCTGTTTGACATGCTGGGGCTGGTAGGCCCAGTTTTAAGAAATCGTCCTCAGCCATGCCAACCCACCGCAGGTGCTGGATAGCCGGATCTAGACGATGCATGAACGCGACCTGCAAAAGCACCACCTTTTTACGGCGTTGATGTGCTTGAGCGGTTGCTTTTAAATACCAATCCGAATCTATCCGCATTTTATCGCCGCGGCAGGATTTTGCCTCGACGTGAAAGCGAGATCCAGAACCAAGGTCGCCCTTCTCCAAGAGACCGCAACCGGAACCCCGAGTCTGTTTAAGACCCAAGATTCCGGATGCAATCTTCTCGTTGGCGTCGCCTTGGTCCCTATTTGCCGCGGAGTCAGTCTTCGGAGGTTTCTTCGCCAGATCCGGCAGCGGTTGGTTCTGGTGCCGCTGTGCGAGCTTGTCGAAGATTGTAACCGATTTTCTTTTCAAGCTTGGTTACCAGTTTAAGCGCGGGGTCGTTTTCGAACGGGCTATAAGCAAATCGTTGAGCTTTAAGATTCATGCGCGCAGACACCGGAAGCGTATCAGCATACAGCGCGAAGCGGAGCATGTATCTTATATCGTCACGACGCAGAAAACTAGCGACGTCTCGCACTTTTTTGAACGGGCGACCGAGTAACCAGTACGCCTTGACGCCGCCGGA
>Ga0129333_10001357_pt1 | contig 22080 bp, 30 predicted proteins | sample CPB6_08_DNA_FD_94474 | JGI IMG/M metagenome (GOLD analysis project Ga0129333, IMG submission 94474) | Freshwater to marine salinity gradient microbial communities from Chesapeake Bay, USA - CPBay_Sum_0.6_0.8_DNA | ecosystem: Environmental > Aquatic > Marine > Coastal | place: USA: Chesapeake...
AACGCTCAACGGTACAGCCAATCAGATTACAGTGACACAAAACACTTCTGATGTGACGTTTAGCTTGCCTCAAAACATCGACACTAACGCGGCGGTGCAATTTAATACCGTTACAGCGAACGCGTTTTTTGGCGCGGGTGCAAATCCCATCGGGACAATTATCGCAATCGGTGATGCCGGAGCGTGGGCATTGCCTGCAAGTGGCGCGATAAAAGATGGATACGCTCTCTGTAACGGTCAGGCTAAACCTGTTGGAAGTGCGGCGGGATTGGCTGCAAACTTGCCCAACCTAACTGACAACCGTTTCTTGAATGGGTCAAACGCAGTTGGTGGAACGGGTGGAGCAACCTCAAAAACCACAACAGGCATCGCGGCTACGTTTAATAAAAACATTTTGAACTCAGATCAAAATGCTCACATTCATGACATGACGCATAAACATCAAATTAGTAGAGTACGAGGATTTACCAATGTTGTTTACATGGATTTTTATACCCTGAATGGAAATTTATCAGCGTATATCTATTACCAAGATTTTCAGGCAGGATCAGGATCCGGAATACCAAAAACAACTGTAGCTAGTCCGGGAGTTAATGCAATTGAAAATCTTTATTCGGCTGGAAGTTTAAGCCCGGCAATTAACGATGCTAGTGCGAAAAATGATACCGGTTCATCCAGTGTTTCATGGAACTCCGCAACTGTATCGACCTCAGTCACTCAAGGTACGATTTCAGATATACGTCCTAACTATTTCAACGTCGTTTACGTCATGCGAGTAGCCTAATGGAATACATTGTTAAGTTTAAACACAAATCAGCATTGCTCTGGAAACGACGTAAAATTTCGGGTCATGTGTATATGGCGGAAATAGACAAAATGGTTTTGCACTTTAAGCAATCTCGAATCGAAGAGATTCCTGAGTGGTCAAAACATTACGTCATATTAGGTTCGGACTTTTTGTTAGCTCAAAAGGAGCAAATGGAAAAAGAAACCGGCGTCGATGTGAAGTTGAAGGGGGTGTAAGATGCCATTGCAGAGGCAAGTTGTATCGATCCCCATGAGCGGGACACTGGACACAAAAACAGATCCAAAACAGTTGCCGACCGGTAAGCTTTTGGAAATGGAAAACGGCTTTCGCAAGCGTCATGGCGAACTTCAAAAGCGATATGGCTTTGAAACACTGGGCACGACGATAACCCCAAGTGGTACACTCTCTCAGGGCCGCAAAATGGCCCTTTTTTATGACGAGTTGAACGTCATAACAAATAAGTCCATGTACACATACTCTGATGACAATAATAACTGGGTTTTAAAAGGACCACTCGAAACATTATCAGTTGCATCACAACCCATAGTCGCAAATAGCTATCAGCAAACAACAGCTGATAGTGGTACGGCTGGCAGTATTGCTTTGTATGCGTGGGAGGACTCACGTACAGCCAACACTATTCGATATTCAATCATGGATCGCTCAAGTAATAGCATTATTATTGGTGATGCTTTGCTGGCGACTAATGCTCAAAAGCCTCATGTTATCGGTTTGTCAGATTTTTTGTTTGTTTTTTATCACGATTCAGTCGCAGGATTATTAAACTGCAAGATCTTTCCGATCACGAATCTTACAATCAATGCTCTAACGATTACCCCTCTGCAGATTGCGAATGATATTGCAGCAACAGGTAATTATGACGTGTGCCGGTTTAATGAGGCGATTCTGTTTGCTTACCAAACAAACGTAAACACACAAAAGATCGGTTACGTCACATCCAACGGTCTTATTGGTAACCCCTCTAACGGTTATCCAAGCCCTATCACAGAAAGCAACGCTCTCGATAAAGCCGACCGCTGTATTACTATTTTCACTAACTCAACCACGTTTTTTAATGTGGCATGGGCAAGTTCAACAGATGGCGTTTATCACAAAGCGTATAATGCGGATTTTACGACAAACTTAGCGCGTGTGCAGTTGGATAGTTATACAACCACCGCAGTGCGAAACATTACTGGTTTTACAAGCGCGACCTTAGCTCATGTTTATTGGGATAAAGACAATACGGATAAATGGAAGCGCGAAGTCGTGGACACCCATAGAAACCTAAGCACGGGTGTTGTTTCTCCCGGTGCGGGTAACTTACGCACAGCCTCACTTGCAGGCAAAATCTTTTATACTGATGACAACGGTTTTGTGCCTGTTGCCTTTTACAGCAACACTCAACCTTCCCTCTTTTTGCTAAGAAACGATGGCGATATTTCGGCAAAAATGCTGGCACAAACGTCCGCCGGAGAAACAGCCAAAACTGGACACCTTCCTAGCATTACAAATACAGAGGGCAATGTATGGGTGTTTCCAACTACGTATAAAACGCGAATTGTTTCAGAAAACGCCACGTTGTATGGATTGACGGGTATAACCGAAGTAATCCTCGATTTCGATGATCAATTTATTTGCGATAGTTCCCAGCTGGGCGAGAACTTGATGATCACATCGGGTTATTTGCAATGTTACGACGGTGTGTCGATTTTTGAGTCAGGATTCCACCTATATCCCGATCACATTACCGCCACCCAAAACGCAGTAACGGTAGGACCATTTTTAAATAATCAAAAATACCAATACTGCGTTGTTTATGAATGGACGGACTCTCGCGGTCAGGTACACAGATCGGCACCAAGTATTCCCATTAGCATCACGTTCAGTTTAAATAACGTGTCGTGCGATATAAACATTCCATATTTGTACATAACGGATCGTAAGGCACCGCGAGCCGATGTGGTTTTGGCCGTGTACCGGACAACCAACGGTGGAACTCTTTTTTACAAAACGACGAGCATTTCAAGCCCACAATATAACAACACAACTGCAGTTGGTTTCACCTTAACTTTTACTGACACGACAACTGATGCAGCACTGATTACAAATGAGTTGCTTTATACAACGGGCGGAGTGGTTGAAAATATTGCCCCACCGGCGGCTAAGATTATTGCCCGGTTCAAAAACAGATTGTTCCTTGCGGGCACGGAAGATGACTCCATTTGGTATTCAAAAGAGCATGTAACGGGTGAGGCGGTAAACTTCTCGGATCTTTTTAAAATCAAGGTTGATAATACAGGCGGGAAGATCACATCGCTGGGTGAACTCGATGACAAATTGATCATCTTTAAAGCCACGACGATCTTTGCTCTAACAGGCGATGGTCCGTTGCCGACGGGCGCTCAAAACACCTTCTCTATTCCACAGCTCATAGCTTCAGATGTGGGCTGTATTGACCCTTACTCGGTTGTAAAGACGCGAAACGGACTGATGTTCAAGTCTAAAAAAGGTATTTATCTTTTAGACCGTGGATTACAGGTTTCTTACGTCGGTGCGGAAGTCGAAGAGTGGAACTCTTTTACGATTACTTCGGCGACTGTTGTGGATGAACTTAATCAGGTCCGTTTCACGACGAGCTCTGGCCGATGCCTTGTGTATGATCTGTTTTTTCAACAGTGGTACACATTCACAAACATCGCGGCGATCGACGCGGCTGTATGGCAGTCGAAATGGGTGTTTTTGAAATCAGATGCCGAAATAAGACGCGAAACACCTAACGTCTATTTGGATGTTGATAGTCCTATTATCAGTAAGTTTACTTTGGCGTTGATGCAGTTTGCTCAAGTGCAAGGGTTTCAGCGTATCTTTAAACTCAATGTGCTCGGCGAAAATCGTGGCACACACGGTCTAAAGATAGAAGTTGGTTACGATTATCGTGATTATTTTGAAGAGCGATTTATCGTGTTTCCGAACACTGTGTTGCAGGATACGGAGTGGGGTGGCGAGCCCACGTGGGGCGAAAGCGAAACACTCTGGGGTGGAGATTCTGACGGCGTTTATCAATTTCAAATCCGTCCGCGACAACAACGGTGCCAAGCGTTAAAGTTAAAGATAGAAGACTTTTTTAATACAGGTTCAGGCACAGCCGGTTTTGCGTTATCAAACGTCACAGCTGAGGTTGGAATCGAACCGAATATTGCACGGTTGAGCAAAACTAAAATTATAGCGCCCTAAAGGAGGCTAACATGGGATTTTTCGATTCATGGGCAGATGTTGGCTCTGGAATAGTTGAAGTTGGAACCTTGGGTGCGGTGAAAAGTGCGTTTAAGGACGATCCAAAGTTGTTTGGCAGAAGCTTGAGCGACTTGGATCCGACGAAAGTGAAAAAGGTAGAAACCGGTGCACTTGAACAGGGTGTGTCGGAATATGGTGCAGCGGCACAGAAAGCCCAGCAACAACTTTCTGATTATATGAAAGGCATCAAGGCTCCAACTATTGAAAGAACGGCGGCTCCACAAGCCGGTCAAATTGACACGGGCTTTTTGCAGGCTCTGCAGGCAAGCTTGCCCTCACAACAAACTGCATTGAAGGGCATCGGCGCTCAGGGCGTGGCCGCTCAAAAGATGACCGCCGAAAGCGCGGATCTTATGAGACAGGCCGCACTCGGTCAGGCTCCATCGGCTGCACAACTTCAACAGAAGCAAGCTTTCGAACAGGCGGTGGCTGCACAGATGGCGGCTCAGGCTGGGCGTGGATACGACCCGGCTGCAATCAGACAGGCTCAGGTTGCGGGACAACAACTGCAGGCTCAGCAAGCCCAGCAAGCGGCTATCCTTGCGGCTCAAGAGCAACAGGCGGCTCGCGCTCAATACGCTCAAACAGCACAAGGCGCTCAGCAACTTGGTATGCAGGCTCAAGAGTTGCAATTGAGAGCAGCACAAGGTGACGTAAACGCTCAGTTGCAGTTAGCAGGCATGCAAAGCGAGCTTATGAAGGCACAAGCCGGACTCACAACTCAGGCAGGCATCGCAGGGGCTCAGATTGCCGGACAAACAGCGGTTAGTGAGGCTCAGTTGCAAGCGCAAAACCAAGCCCAGTTGAATAACTTGTACATGCAATATCTCAATCTCGGTATGCAACCTGCACAGGCACAAATGGAAGCACAAAAAGCAATTTTTGGCGCTGAATGGCAGCGTTCTCAGATGCAAACAGAAGCGCGTCAAAAAGCGTTTGGCGGAATTTTGCAGGGTATCGGAAGCGCGGGTGCGGCGGCGATTGGAGCATAAAAGGAGTTCAATATGCCATTCGGTTTTGATGAAGATAAAGGCGAGTTTATCGAGGTTAAAGGCGAGCGTTTTTACAAGCGCGAAACAAAGCCTGAGACTTGGCAGAAGATTGCTCCTACGTGGGAGCAATATTTAAAACAAAAGGGCGTAACTCAAGAGGACGTTAGTAAACTGTCTCCCGAGGTGGCATCGGGCAAGTTTTATCAACCTTATACTGAACTTGTCACACAGCAAAAGACGCCCGCAAAAGAAACAAAAGATCCATTTGTTAAACAAGAGCGCGAACAGCAAGAGAAAGCACTCGCTGAAAAAGAGAAGCAAGCAATTACTTTCGGTGAACGTGAAGCGGTTGAAAAAGAACGCCAAGCAACGCAAGCGGTTTTGCCCGGTGCAAAGCCCTTGGAAGAGGCGAGAGCACAAAAGGCCGAACTTGCTGCAACCCCGCCACCCGCACCGAGCCCTATGGCACCAACAGGAGCTATGGGCCCAGTGACAACACCTCCGCCAGCGATGCCACCCATGAGTCCTATGGGCGGGATACCGATGGTTCAAGAGACTCAAATTCAACAAGTATTGCCAAGCGAGCAATTTAAAAAATATCAAAGTGAACTTGATAAAAGCTACGGCAAGCTTGCAGAGGCAACTAAAATCAAAGCCGAGGCAGAACTCCGTGACGCCGACGCAATGGCTGTTGCAGCTGAAAAAGCGTCGATGCAAATGGGCATCGATCTCGAAGACGTTAATAAAACAGTTAACGAATACAAGGAAAAGCTTGCCGACACTCGGGCCAGAGCAGATCAAATTTCACAAAAACTCGAAAATTTTGAAATAAAGAAGTTTTTCGAAGGGCGTGAAGGTGCAAAAGTTATGGCTGGGCTTGCCGTTGCTCTCGGCGGAATCGGTTCAGCGTTTACTGGTGGCCCGAACCAAGCCATGCAAATCATCCAATCTTCAATCGAAAATGATCTTGCCGTTCAAAAAGCCCAGTTTGAGAAGTTGCGTGGCTCACTCGAAGCGACCAACACACTCTACGGTCAGATTAGACAGTCAGGACTCGATGAAACAGCTCAAAAATATACATTTATGAAAACTCGTTATGATCAGACTATTCAGCAAGCCAAAGCCATCGCTGACAAAATTAGTGATCCAGAGAAAAAAGCCCGCGTTGAAGCCGTCATTCAGCAACTCAATATTCAGCGCGATGAACAATTGATGAAAGCGGAAGAGGCCAATAAGCGCACAGTCGTGACTAGCCTCAAGCCGATGACAACGGGACTTACGCCAATTGACCGCGAGAAAACAATAAAAGAGTTCGAGGAGAACGTAGCCAAAAGCCCAATCAGTGAAGCGACTCAAATTTCGCAGGCGGCGTCTAAATTCAAACAGTTGCGAGGCATGGGATCGAGCGAAGGTGCACTTCTCATTGCTGAGTTCATTGCGGGTAAACAAGGGTTGGGACAAGGTTCGTATAGCCCAGCGTTTAGTGATGCTTTGAGATCCGTTGGTCTGTTGGACAAGACGAAAGAAGATATTGTTAAGATTGTTACAGGTTCTCAATCAGCGGCTGTACTTAATGCAATTGAAAACTTTTATGAAACAGCGGCCCGTCAATCGACAGAAAAAGCGGTTCAATATTCAGCGGCCTCTCGGTTCAATGATCGCGCCCGTTTCGTAGGATATGATCCGGCTTATTACTTCAATCAAATGCACCAACCAACGCTGATGAAAATGTTTAGCACTGGCGGTGGACAAGGTGTTCGGAGAGTTCCATGACGGCAACAAAATTATTTAATCTCCGCACTCAAAGTTATCAATTTGTTCCTGATGAAGAGTTACAGCCGGCTCTTCTTTCGGGGCAATTTAGGTTGCCTTCAGGCGCGACAATACGCGCTCTCGATGCAGCGGGGAATAAATACGATGTTGATAATCAGGCGGACTTTAAAAGCCTAAACTCTCTACGTTTCGAAACAAATATTGAACGTGAGGAGCGGGTCGGACTTGAGAAGGCAGCCGATCAGCCCTTCTCAGCGTTTGTTGAAGGTGCGTTACGATCTGCAACCTTCGGTGGATATGACGCCGCCGCCAAAGCAATCGGTTATGCGGATGACGTAAGACGCCGTAAACAAGCCAACCCAATCGCTTCTCCCTTGGGTGAAGTTGCCGGTATTGCAGCGTCGGTGTTCGCTGTACCCGGTGGCGGTTTAGTTGGGCAGGCTGGCCGTGTCGGTGAAGCGGTAACGATGGGCGCTGAACGTGCGATCGCTACGGCTGCACTCGAACAGGCGGCGGCAAAAGGTGCCACAAGTCTCGGCATGGATATTGCCAAACGCTCGGCTCAGGCGGCGCTTACAAAAGGCGCGGGCGGTTTAGCAGAAGGTGCGTTTTACGGGATTGGTGAAACACTCAGTGAGGCAAGTCTGGGCGACCCTCAAGAGGCGGCGTCACATCTTATTTCAAACGTAGGACTGGCAAGTGTTATCAACGGCTCGCTCATGGGAACATTTGGAGCCTTTGGTGCAATTGCTAAGCGTCCGTTTGCTGGCATGAGCAAGGCAGAGTCTGCACAAATTGCAGGTGAAGTTGGAACGCTCAAAAAGACGCTCACAGATGTTGCAGCGGCTTTCACGGAACAAAGCCCTCAAGGCGATCCGTCCATATTGCAAAACGTCATGAAAAACGTGGTGAAGATCTCAGATGCAGCAAAAGGTTTAAAACCCGAGGTCAGACAAACACTCGAAGAGCTAATCGATAGCCCAGCCCGACTCAAACAAGTCATGGACTTTGCAGATAACCTGCCTGAAGCCGTCATGGTGAGCGCAAATACAATTAGACAGGCGCGAGAAACTGGCGATGTGATGTCTCATTGGATGGCAACAGCCGGTCGCTCAAAAATTATCCGTGAGATGCCCACTCAATATGCAGCAAACGTACAGGTTGGATCTGAAGTCGCAACCGACGTGCTAAAAAACATCGACTCAGTTATTCGCAAAACAGATGACACAGGTCTCAAGCGTGAATTGAAACTAATTAGACAAGAGTTTCAAGATCGCTTTTTCAAAACAGCCGACGAAATAGTTGAGCGTGAAACAGTCGGGGCGCTGGGTGAACGCATAACAAAATCTGAACCGGTCAAAAAACTCATTCCGACTTTTCAAAACAACTCAGAGCTCATGGAAGGCATGTTGGGCACATGGCGACAGGTGTTTGATCTCAAAAAGCAGTACAGCGACAAATTGTTCATGGCGATGAATCGCAAGGCGAAACGCTCTAGCTCCTTAATTGATAACCTGTACGGCAAAATCTCAGATCTTAACTTTAATGAAGCGGCGTTTGGTCCTGAAGTTGTGTCCATGAATAAGGAACTCAATCAAGGTATTGCTAAGTTCATGGGCAACCAAAAAGAGTTCAATAAGCTATTCGGTGAGACACGCGATTTTAGCGGTAAAAAAGCGATCGATGTCAGTCAGGATAAACTTTATCGGTATTTGAAATCAGCTAGACCCGATCAGGTTTTGAAAGATGACGTGTTTAAGCGTTTTGCCGAGAACTTTAATGAGATCGTTGAAACAAGTAAAAAGTTCGGTTTTCAGGATGATCTAATTGCCGGTGGCGGCCCCGCTTTGGACAACATGATTAGCTCAGTCGCTCAGTTGCAGGATATGAAGTCTGCTTTGTTCGCGATTCAAGCAATGGAAAGTCAAACGGGTAAGTCTCTGGGTCGCATGATCCTTGGTGCGTCTATTGGTGGAGTGCTTGGTGGACCGATTCTAGGCGGTGTTGGCTCAGCTATCGGTTACATGGTGGACAATCCCTACCAAACACTTCGCTTTCTCAATCGTGCACAGCAAATGGTGATTGAGTCCAAAGCTTCTATGCAAAAGTCACTTGAAAAGTTCGCGAACATTGCACCTAAAGGTGACGTTGAACTTGGTGAACCTGCGTTGAGTGAAGGCGCGTCAATCATTCAAAAAGTGTTTCAAGTTCCAAAAGTCATAAGATTGGGAGCGATTGAAGCATTTGACGATGACGATCCACAAAAGCCCGTCACACTCGAACAGGTTTTAAACGCACCCACTCAACAAACGGTTGAGCGAGTTATGGAAAAGCATGCGGAGCTCAACGGAGTTATGCCTGCTATTCAGACACAAATGGGTGCACAAGTTGTTGCAGCAATTGACTTTTTAAAATCAAAAGCCCCACAGAGTCCGACAGCACATTACAATATGTTCCCGACTCAAGGTCAGTACGTCATTCCAGACTCAACGCGACAAAAATTCGAACGTTATGTTGATGCAATAAACAACCCCGCAGGCGTCTTAAAGTTGCTTGCCGACGGTAAACTGACTTTGGAGCATGTTGAGGCATTGCGAGTTGTTTATCCAAACCTGTATGCTGAGAGTCAACGTGCTGTGATTGAAATGCTCGGTCAAAAACCTAATTTGACGTATCGGCAAAAGGTGCAACTTGGGTTGTTTATGCAGGCCCCCACAATGCCTGCCTACGATCCCACAATCTTCGCATCGATTCAGTCACAGTACGCCATCGCAGGTGCACAAGAAGAGCAACAAAAAGGAATGAAAGTCCCGAACACGCTCGGACAAAACTTACAGACAAACTTTGATCGAGCGGCCACCCGCTAACAAGTCCTAACCAAAGGAGGTCCGAATGAGTCGAAAGTCCGTACTTGAGCCCTATACGATCCTAGCTGCAGGCGATATGTCAGGCAGTGTCACAAGCCCAGAAACATCCGTGAAAAACCTAGACCAGATCACATATGAGATTGTGTGGTCAGGCACATCACCTGTTGGTGAGATTCAGGTTCAAACTCAGGTGAAAGATGTATGGCAGGCAATCGCGTTGCCGACGATCAGCATTTCCGGTAACAGCGGTAATCACCTCATCACGATCAACTCCGCAAGCCACTTTCACAAACTCCGCGTTGCTTACATCAGAACCTCGGGAACGGGTGATCTGAAGATCAGCATAATCGGCGCTGTATTGGGAGCATAATCACATGGCACATTTTATATATCCACAAGCAACGTCCACCACAGCGTTTCTCCTCGATAGCGTTATTGTAAGCCCGACCGTCGATAGTGCGGTGCCTACGAACAATAAAGGCATGCCCGTTGTTAACCTCGCTGGCGAGGGCCTTGGACCACTCGACGTAAACAGTGGTGCAGCCACAGCCACGACACTGAGAGTTGTGCTCTCTTCTGACTCGACAATTTCGATTGAGGAAGACAAAAACTACGGTGTTGTCGGTGCAAACACGATCAGAACAGCTGCACAAATCGGCAACGCCACAGGAGCGGCGGAATTTGGCTCAGGAGCGGATTCGGCACAGACTCTAAGGGTAACCCTATCGACACGCGCTGAAACTGCAGCCACGCCCCTCTCTGTGCGTCTGTCTGACGGAAGCGCGTTCCTCGCCAACTTGCCTGTCTCCCAAAGTGGCACATGGAACCTAAACGACATCTCGGGAACTATATCTCTGCCTACGGGTGCAGCAACCGAGACAACGCTCTCAGGTATGAGCGCCAAACTACCTGCGACACTCGGTCAGACAAACATGGCTGGCTCGATGTCAGTCACAATTGCAAGCAACCAGAGTACAGTCCCAACTCAAGATCAGGCGACTGGGACGCTCGCTTCAACGGCTCCAACTAAAGCAATACAAATCGCCGCACAGAGCGGTGGTAATCTGCAATATCTGCAAGCGACTGCAGCGGGATTGCTTAGAGTTGACGGCTCACAAGTCACACAGCCTATCTCGGCAATTGCTTTGCCACTTCCTTCAGGTGCGGCGACAGAAACAACACTCAATAACGTCTACGGACGATTGGTGCAGGACTTTGGCTCTGCAGCCTCTGGTTTACGCTCTGCAGCAATCATTGGTAACGCGTCAGGCTCAGCGGACTTTAATAACGGTGCGACCTCGGCTCAAACACTGCGTGTGACTCTCGCAAGTGACTCACGCGGAGCTAAGGGTTTTACCTCGATTCAGGTCATCAGCCGTGATTACAGCCTTAGCTCTATCTCAGGGACCTACGCGACACTCGGTAGCACGCTCTCTGCAGATGCTAACTGCGTTACGTTCTTCGAGACTGGTGGTTCTCCAATAATCATTGGCTGGGGATCGGTTGATAAATTCGTCATACCTCCCGGTGGTGCCGAAAGTCCTCTGATCATTAACATTCCTTCAGGAACACAACTTCAAATCAAAACTGCAGATGGAAGCACAGTTAACTCTGGACGCTTCTTGATGACAGTGTTGAGCTAAGGAGGCTAGACAATGGCTTTAAAAGGTTTTCTAGCCTCTGGGTTCCAGAAACTGATTGGAGCATCAAGGCTCAAGGGAGCGAATGATCGCTTCCTTGGTGAATATAACTCGCAAGAAAAAACCACGACAACTTTTCCGATTGCCGAAACGCTAAACGATGGTTTCAACCTCATTCGATATAATGGCAGTGGTGATGCGTCATATACGACGGGAGCGTTGTTTTCTTCCAACCCAACAACAGCGACGGTCGTCACTATTCAAAACGTGACAGCCACCAGAAACATTTATCTTGAAAATGTGAATACGACTGGCGGGACTGTATTAACGACGAACTATGCTCAGATCTGGCCTAATCAAACAATCACTTTCGTTTACAACACAACCACAGCGCGGTGGAATGAAATATTCCGTTGCACGTCGGAAGTGAGTGTAAAAAGTGTAACTTTCACGAGTGCCGTTTCGAGTATTGATCTTGATAACCGTAGCTATAACCAAACACTTTATCTGTTTAGTTCATATTCTGGACTAATCACACTCACACAAATCAACCCCGTTGGACCGACAGGTGCGGGGATCGGTGCGAGGTTAAATATCATCGTGTCGAGTGGTCTGAGTGAAAACAACAGAATTATGCTGCAAGCCGGAAATGGTCTTTTACCAAGTAGCTTTGTCATGAATGGTGACTTTGAGTTTGCGAAAGGCGGAAGTATCACTTTCACGTATGACGGCATACTTTGGCGAGAAAATTCACGTTGTAACCCAACCTATACTTGAGGTGACTATGAGATATTTAGTTTATTTACTGACATTGTTTTTTATTGGTACGGCAATCGCCCAAAACCCCACCATTGTGCAGGGTGATTACATTACGAACGTGTTTGGGCCTTCTAACTTTGTAAAGAACCCGAACGCACAGATAAACACAGCGAACGTGACTGTATCGAACGCCACAGTGACACGCGGTACGACAACTCCGTTGGTTGCTAAGAGTGAGTTTACAATCACAACGTCCACAGCAACAGGCTATGCAGATTGGGACTTGAGAGCCTTTGATGCAGGCATGAAAAACAATAACTGCGAGGCACGTTTTACGTACCGTGGATTCACAGTCGGAAGCACCAAGGCACAGATCCTGCAAGGTGCAAACGTCGTGGCAGAGTTAACGCTGATTGGAGATGCAAACAATCCAACGCAAGCATCTATCAACTTTCCATGCGGTGACTTGTCGGCTGTAACTAAGTTTAGACTTCAGCAAGCTACGGCGTCTTTAACAGGCACAAACGAAATCGGTGGCATCTACGTCGGTCTGGCAACAAACATGGCGAACGTTGCGCAGTCGGAAAATGTGGTACAGGCGTCAAAAACTTCAGTTCAGGCGTTTACAAGTGGTGTCGCAGATAATGTTATTTTCAACGTCGAAACAAAAGACGTATATGGTGAATTCGATACAACAAACGGTCGTTTTACAGCAAAACGCGCTGGCGATTATTTAATACAAAGTACGATTCTGTCGGACTATTATTCATGGGCTGCGCCTAATTATTCAGAAGTTCAAATTAGAAAAAATAACAACATTGTTTGTCGTGTTTTCAAACAAATACAAGCAACACAAACAATTAACTTAGATAATCAGGTGACCTGCACAATATCGCTTGCCGTCGGCGATTATGTACAAACACATTGGGATCAAAATCGCGGCACAACAAACGTAAATACAAATCCAAGTTACACATACACAAGCATTAACCGCTTTCCCTCCTCCTCCGAACTTGTCGTGACGCCGGAAAGGCAGAATGTGTTTGGTGGTGTTCGCTTTTCGTCAGCGGGCGTAGGCGTGAATGTTGGACAAGGTTCAGCCGCGTCTGCAACGACCACAGTGTATAATTCAGCAAGTATTTCGCGCACCTATACTGGAAAATGCAGCGCGACAACAACTGCAAATGACATTGGATGTAAAATACAGAATTTACCAGTTGGTAATTATCAAGTGACGTTTGCAGGTTTTTTGCGTTCGTTTACCGCAGCAAACGCAACAGGTACGAATTGTGCATTTCAAATTTACGAAACGTCAAATGCGTCCGTCGTAGCAACGATAAGCCAAGTTTCTGCATCACAAGCAAGTGAAAATTACGCAGATGGAAAAAACATTACCGGAATTTTCACAAATACGTCCGTCGGTGATCGTAACTTTGTTTTGCGTGCTGCTAAATTAGTTGGCGCGACGACAGGATATTGTCAGTTATACACAGACACAAATAACGACAATCCACAATTCATCATCACACCACTAGACCAGCCTTCCAATTCAGCACTGTACGTCCAAGGTCCAGTAAAAGCTGCGGCAACAGGTGCGGCTATCAGTGCGGGGTATGCAGGCTATGTACAAGAAGCAACACGCGGATCAGACGTAAACTTATCAACAACAGCAGGTACATTTACCGATATTACTGGTCTAAGTATTTCACTTGATCCCGGCGTGTGGGAAATTGAATCGTTCGGAGCAATCTATGTGCAAGGCGCGGCTGGAACTGGTCAAAGCGGTCGTGTTGGAGTGTGGCAAATAACTGATAACAGCAACAACATTCAACGTGAAAACAGATGTGGTTTTATTAATTCAGTTCAAGCAAATACGTTTATGAATTGTTTTGTAAAAACACGATTATTGGTAACAACAACAACAACGTACAAAGCACGTGCGGCTTCAATAGAAAATTCAGGTGCAACAACTAATCCTACTGCGGTTCAAGTCAATGCGACCGGAACGGCATTGGCTGTCCTTCGCGCAGTGCGAGTGAATTAAAACGGAGCAACAGCGCATGAAATACACTTTTTTCTGCGCTGTACTCTTAACTTCCTGCGGATTTTCCGATCCGCGCAATCCTGTCCTGTCAGAAGATTCTAAACTTCAAATCCTTCTAAAAGCACAACAGACTGCAAACTGGACACCGTGGTGTGATGACTTTCCTTCAAAAGACAACTGCAATGACGGCGACGCTGTAAGTCATGGCATCGGCTACCTTGCTGCAGTCGGTTTCAAGCCTTCCATTGACGCACTGTCACGGTCTGTAAAAGACGGTCAGCTGCACCGTTCACCAACACATCAAACAAAACACAACACTGCCAGCCGTGACCAATTACTTGGCTTTCTGGCAGGACAGTTATCCGGCGAAACCAGATGGCTTGATGTAAAGCGATTCATGAAAGACAACGGCGTTATCTGTAAAGATGACACTGACAATCGGTGTCACATCACACCAGTGGTCTGGGCCTTAATAAGCCACGTTCATCACTTTCTAGGCTATACACGCGATGCCACAATGCTGTTCAATGAACTTGTGTATCCGAAAACACTGCTAGGACAGTCTGTTGGGGTGCCGACGGGCTATCAATTAAACCTTGTGGTGAACGCTGCATGGATTGCCTATAAGACAGGTAACGAAACACGTAGCACTTACCTTGCAGCGATGAACGCTTACCTCAGACAGCCGATGAATCCGTGGTTCTGTATTGTCGTAAAAGGTCCAGATGAAGAATGTGCACAACTTGCGTTGTTGTCATGGCCAAACGAACCGAAACATAAGACTCAGTGGTCTATTGAGCGTGACACTGCAGAACATGCGGTCACTGAATCGATGGGATGGGAATACTTGTTTATGGCTGCACTTTTGGGAGTAGATTTAAACTCACTCTCTTACACCGGGCAGGTTTTTCAATCACCGAGACAAAGTTACTGAAGTCACACACAAACGACTCAACGCCACTCTCGTCATAAACTGCAAACACGGACACTTCATCGGCTAGCGGTATTACGCCACAAGCTTTGCCTGTCACAGTCTTCTTAATAAGAGACTTACCACTCTGAAAAGTGACGATATACTTTTTGTTAGGCGCTTTAGAGAGCACTGTACGTTCTTTTTCAGTGAGAAAGATCATTTGTACAGTTGCCCCCATACATGGCATTTACCGTCCCGAATCGGAATAAAACTCGGATGGGCCGTAAGAAGATCATTACTGTACTCGACTATTCCAAAGCCCGAAGTCCAGTCAGCGACTCCACCATAAAGGTACTCCTGTTGGGCCATATCAGAAAGGTGTCCACAGTTGAGAGCCCATATGCGATCGACGGCGTTTGCAAAGTATCGAATGGCCGCTCCGTGATCATGGCCATGCACAATCGAGCAACCATACTTACGGATCATGTTCATCGAAACATTCATGCCACAGCGATCACCGTGCATATAAAGGACTGGACCAAGGCGGTAAAACTTGCCGTACTTGAAAAACCGCCATCCGAGGCTCTTAAAGCCACAGTAGCTCTCAAGTGAGGGGATCATACTGCCTAGCTCAGTTGCGTTGCTCCATATCCATTTTTGAAGACGGTGTTCGTGATTGCCCTCCAAAAACACCTTTTCGGTCTTTAACGGACAAACGCCGTCGATTTTATGGAGTACACTCCTAAATTCCTGCACATCACTTGAAACGGTCGTTTTGCGAAGAGGGTCTTTATCGAATTTTGACAGTTGATAGAAGTCTAGGGAGTCACCCAGTACAATGAGGTAATCGGGTTGCAGAGACTTGATGACTTTACAGATGACCCGAAGAGCGGCCACGTCGTGATAGGGTACGTGAATATCAGGGATCACTATTGCTAGTTTCATACAAACCCCCAAGATAGGGTAACATTGAAACAAGAGATCCCGGCTCACATAATTATGACATCGGAGTAAAAATATGCGCTACGTAGCAGATAAAATTATCGACGCAGGCGACATGTCTGCAAGTATTACCTCAGAAGCCATTGATGTTCGTTTGCAGTACGGTTTTTCTCTGTTCGCTGCATGGACGGGTAGCCCAGCGGGCACTTTGAAAATGCAGTGTTCACCAGATGGCATAAACAGTTGGACTGACATTCCTTCTGTTTCAGCGGCTGTTTCTGGCGCGGGATCTTATTTTACAAATCAGCAATGGCAATTTTATCCTTATGTACGAATTGTTTACACGCGCACATCGGGCACTGGCTCGTTAACCTGTTGGTTTACTGGCAAGGGAGGCTAACGATGTCTGAGCAACTCCGTCACATCACCGATTGGATCATTAAGGGATTAGTCGGGTTTTTTCTTCTGCAGGGCGTCGAGTTTATGAAGAAAACTGAAATGGGGTTGGCAGATCTTTCAGTGAAGCTTGCAGTGATCGTCGAAAAAGTTTCAAATCAAGATAAAATGCTCGATCGACACGAAAAACGGATTCAAGAGTTGGAGGTGCGTTATGGAAGTGAAGGAAAGTAAAGAAGCACTTGTTGCGTTGGTTGTACTTGGTAAAGCAGTTTCGGCGGCTGCAAAAGACGGACTCGATCTGTCAGATGCTTTGGCGTTGGGAACTAAGTTTGTCTCTGATGACAAATTCCGTTCGGCTATCGTCGAGGGCGTAAAAGGACTTGAGAAGATTGGTCCTGAGTTGAAGGATCTGGCGGCGAGTGAGGCTCTTGATCTGTTGGGAGCTATTTATGAAGAGCTTAAAAAGTAATCTTAAAAAGCTAATCGATGGAATACTCGCCGTTCTCGCACTGGCAAAGTGGGTGCCGTTTTTAGGCAAATGGAGAGATCTTGTTTTGGCTCTATCAGCGGTGTTAGCGACAATCTCCGGTTTACTTGCCAAGTGCGAAGACACTAATCCAACCAGTCAGCAACCCAGTGCAAAACCGTCCATAACAGCAACACCAATATTGTCACCCACGCCAACTCATATTCCGACGGCATTGCCGACCCCCTCACCTGAGATTGTTGTTGATAGAATACCTGAGGCTGGCTGGCCCTTCACCGTCAAGTACACGGCTAAGTTCGAGTACAATATCTATCTCTGGGCTGATCAATATAAATTGCAAGTCATGGGTCAGGATTACAAAACAGGCAATATGGTTGCTGCAGCGGTTGTATTGCGAAACCCGGGCGTTCGTCGCCTCACGGTTCGCAACATTCAAGGCGATATACTTGCTGAGAAGACAATTGAGGTGCGGCGGTGAAAGTCTTCGATCATGGATTGAGCCGAACAGATATTGAAGCTTTTCAATCAAAGTTGCTCAGTGACGCTCTCGAAGACTCTCACATATGGAGTTGCATGGAAGAGGGCGATCTAAAGGACGAGATTAGAGATGACGTTATGGAGAAGTTGGTTGCCTGTTACACTTTGTCCATGTGGTCCCAGCAAGCCTACCCCGAACCCGAACCCGAGTTTGAGCCTTTCGAAGATTAAGACGGCAATTTAAGCTTAGGAAAGTCTGGGAGAAGATTCTGGCTGATCCAGACTCGCAGGCTATCAATGTTTGCTTCTCCAAAGATCGCTGAGGGGCAGTCTGTATAGCCATCGTCCTCGTAAAGAAACCTATGGGCAGTGACCAAGTTGATCGTCGGGTATTCATTGAGCAGATAGAGACACAAATCTTTAAGAGCCCATTCCTGATATTTAGTCATCTTCTCGCCAGTCTTAGCGCATACCTCGATGCCAATAGAATCCGCATTGTGCTTATAGGCATGCCACGCTCTATCGGAATCTTTCACCAACTGAGTGATAACTCCGTCTTTTGAGATGACGTAGTGAGCGGAGACTTGGGCTGCAGGGTTCGTAAGCCACGAAATAACTCCGTTGGCGTTATCTGAGGTCGTATAGTGGCACACGATTTTGCTGATCGTAGCTCCGTTACGAGCCGAATAATTAGGCGACTGCACAAAACTCATGGCAGGTTTTTTAAAGCTTTTTGGATACTTGTAACACATTTTATCTCTCCACTGAAAATAAAGCTTGTAACTAAGTCTACCTAAGTCTACCTAAGTTTACCTAAGTCTACCTAAGTAACGAACTCAGGCCCCAGTTAATAACTTGAAAGGAGATTATCATGGCATTGGTCATTTTGAATGACGACATCGCATTTTATCAGGCTCAGCACGTCTGGGTTAGTTTGAGTCAATGTATCTCTATCGAGATGAACAAAGTTGTGGCCGGTAACGGCGATGCCCGCAAAGTTGCCGACCTTTGCAATGAGTTGGCCAATGTCGCCCGACAACTCGACGAACAAGCGAAAAAACGCGCACAAATTAAAAGTCTGGAGGTTAACTTCTAATGGACTCATTCCTTTTAATGCTCGTTATAGGTCTGGGTGTGCTCGTATCCTGCGAGAACACGAAATTTAAAGAGAGATTAGAAGTCATCGACAACTACCACGTAAGTCGCGTCAATGCTGCAAACCGTCGAATAGAGGAACTCGAAGACAAAATCCGTGATCTAGAATTTGAGGTGAATTGGAAATGACTTGGAAGGAAATACCAAACGATGAATACCACCGAGATTATCGTAATTACATTAGTAGCTCTGATCTTCGCAGGATCCTTCGCAGCCCTGCTCATTGGCGCGCTCCACAGCCTATGGCAAGCAAGGCACAGGAGTTCGGGACTTTGGCACATGAGGCGGTATTGGAGCCCGATAGTTGGAAGGCACGTTGTCGCCCTTCATCTAAAATTGACCGGCGAACCACTGAAGGAAAAGCAGTTGCCCAGTGGCAAGCTAACCAAACCGAAAAGTTCGGCATCCAATTCATCGACGAAACTCTCTATAATCAAATCGAAGCCTTGGCCGCAAACGTACATGCACGTTTGGGGAACTCCGGCCTCTTTACCGGTGGAGTGGCTGAACTTTCGGGATTCAGCGAGATCTACGGATGCAACGTCCGAATCCGACCCGATTATTTAAAAGACGATCTTATTATCGATCTAAAAACGTCGAGTGACAGTCGAATCGAAAATTTTCAACGCAGTATTTTCAATTATGGCTATGACTTGCAAGCGGCCTTCTATCTCGATTGTGCGTTTGAAATTGACGGCAAGGCGAGAAAGTTTTTGTGGGTCGTAGTGGAAAGTGACGCGCCTCATGGTGTGTGTGTTTACGAGCCCGATGAAGCGGTACTTGAGCGAGGACGTAAACTCTATCGTCAAGCCATTAAGACCTATCTTGAGTGCGCTGAAATTGACTATTGGCCAAGCTATCCAACAACTACGCAAACAATTAAACTGCCACGATACATGGAGGTCTAATGAAAGAGTTATATGAAGCCCTGATTAAAGCGCAGGGCCAGATCAAGATTGCACTCAAGGATAGTAACAATCCGCATTTCCGCTCTAAATACGCTGATCTTGCTTCAGTATGGGACGCTGTAAGGGATGCTTTACAAGCCAACAAACTGGGCGTTGTCCAACTGACTCGGATTCATGAGTCAGGCACTCCGGTACTCGTTACACGAATTATTCACGCTTCAGGCCAGCATATCGAAGGCGAGTATCCAATTGTCTGTAAAGACCCTAGTGATCCACAAAAAATCTTGAGTTCAGTGACTTATTCTAGGCGAGCGTCATTGGCTGCAGCCTTGGGTGTCATAGCAGATGACGATGACGGTAACACAGCGGCTGGGCACGCACCGGCGGCTAAACCCGCAGTATCGGCGGTTCAACAGAATGTTGCCAAGGTTGCCTCGCCTGTAAACGAGCTCCTTTCTGCACATGGTAAAACGATGGCCGATATTGAGGCTCTCGTAGGCGCTAAGCAATCAGCATTTACTGACAGCCATAAAGCCAAAGCCTCAGCAATCCTGCAGGCCCTCAAAGCCGGTAAGCCGTGGTCAGAGGCGATTAAATGATCGCACTGGGCCTTGTCATCGCAGGAATAGCCGCCTCAATTGCGGCCATTTTAATCTTAACATTTCATTACATCGGTAAGGATTATCAAAAATGAGTTACGCAAATATTACAGTTGTCGGACGTTTGGCCCGTGATCCTGAAATCAAGATGACTCAGACAGGCAAGCAAATCGTCACTGCCAGCGTTTCCGTAGGTCCTAGAGACAAGTCACAGTGGTTTAAAATTAACGCATGGGAGAAGACAGGCGAGTGGCTTAAAGACGCTCGTAAAGGCGATATGGTGTTCGCTCAGGGCACATTACAGCTAGGCACCTATGAAAAGAAGACTGGCGGTGCAGCGGTAGACGCCGTAGTCAACGCACAGATCATTCGAACAAGTCACAAACGAGAAGCCATCGATGAAGTGTTCGGTGCAGCCCCAGCACAAGGGCAAGCCCAAGCCGATTTCGATTTAGATGCAGATATTCCTTTCTGAGGCAACCATGATCACAAAAGAAACCGCTGAAAAGCTTTTTGATTTTGTTTGGGAGGTTGTCGATAAACCAGACAATTTGACCACGGAAGAACTCGAAATTGCACGTCGTGAATTTAAGAGTTTTTACGTCGAGAACATCGACCTAATAAGTAAAAACCAAAGTCACCAAACCCTAGAACAGTATTTGAAGGGTAACCCCTATGATTACCATTGAGTCGGTAACAAACGGTTTTGTCGTTAGAAACGATGAAATCGAAGAAACTCTTGTATTTCAAAAGGAATATAACTCTAAGAACATGGCTTTACTGGCTCTGTTTAAGTACATCGCTCAAAACTTTGAAGAGCCTGAATTAGTCAAAATCAAGTTGGATTTTGTACATGAACAACAATGAAGACAATGTTCTAAACGATATTCTGCAGACAGCCGGATACAACGCCACAGTTGTCTATGCGGCTCTCAAAAAGCTTGGACCGGTTGTGCATATGCGAGTCATGGATATTCGTAAGCACCTAACCAGAGATATTGGCGAGAGCACAATCAAAAAGAACATCAAAATGCTCAGTGACCTTGGATACGTCGAGTTTCTCGGTGAGACACACGACTCACGAGGCAGAGCGTTGAGGGTGAAATGAAAAGCATAAATGACCTCCCGGAAGACGCGTTCAAGGCGTTTTGGGCATTTTTTGAAAGCGAATTTAGTGACGCGGAATATCCTTTTTTGAAAAAACATGAGGCCGAACACTTCTTTCTCGCAGGCTATGAAGCGGCGATTGCAGAACGTGCGAAGATTGATGAACAGAATGGATTGATAGTTAAGGATATAACTGAACTATGAAGGTCTATATCATCTGCTTTGACAATAGCGAAATATCCTATCCCAAAGTCTTCCTGGACAAAGAGAAAGCAGAGAAGCGCCTTAGAATCATGCAGGATGCGGCGGATGCAGAGGCTGCGGTCTATATGGGGAAAAGCTACTCTCATTGGTACTCGGTAGATGAGATGGAGGTCGAGGAATGAAACGCATAGAAGACGCACCAAAAGAATTGAAACAAGTATTTGAGATTGTGTTTCAAGAATGGCTTTCAAAATCTGAATATGTACATCAAGCGGAATGTGAACACTTCTTTTTGAAAGGCTTCGATGTTGCGATGGCGACAAACGGATTGCCTGAAAGACCAAAGCGCACAATCGAACACGTTTATGCAAACGATAAATCCGTATTCGTGTTGTCTAATGATAAAAAAGTGTTTGCTTTACGAATAACACCCGAAGGCTTTCAGTGGGTCAAACAACCAGACTTGCCACAGGACGAAACATGAAGATCTACGCAGGCGCTCGCTGTGACGAATGGGGTACTCCACCGGAGCTCATTGAAGCTTTGGGTCTAAAAAACATGTTCGATGTGTGTGCGTCCGACGAGAACCACAAGTTCCCAGACTATTGGACACGCCACGACAACTGTCTGAGGCGGCCTTGGCCACGAGAGCAATGGTGTTGGATGAACCCACCTTTCTCGTCGGCGTACAGTTTCTTCCAAAAGGCCG
>Ga0129333_10001359_pt1 | contig 22075 bp, 10 predicted proteins | sample CPB6_08_DNA_FD_94474 | JGI IMG/M metagenome (GOLD analysis project Ga0129333, IMG submission 94474) | Freshwater to marine salinity gradient microbial communities from Chesapeake Bay, USA - CPBay_Sum_0.6_0.8_DNA | ecosystem: Environmental > Aquatic > Marine > Coastal | place: USA: Chesapeake...
AGGCTGAGACAAATTATGAGTGGTGCAGGAATATCTGGAACAGTAACACCGGTAATGAACCCATTTGGGTCAAATGAACTTAGCATTGCAGCAGGGATGAGATAATGTTATTTGATTTTATTAAAGATCCAATCAAAAGACTTTCCGCTGCGCAACAATCGCTTAGAAAAACAGATTTAGGTAGAGGTGGAGTAATAAGGGTGGAATTAGATCCATCTACAAACGCCGTAAAATATGTTGTTTCTGCAACTGGAGAAATGTTAGACACCCCACAAGAAGCGTTTATCAAAGCAAGTAGTTTAATGATGACTCAATTTGAATCATTAAGGGCAGCATCTGGTTCAGTATCAAATTTAGTTAATAATCCAAACAATCCTAAGTATGCCCAAGTTGGTGAAATATTAAGTGAAATACAAAATAAGTTGAGGAATATAGATCCAGCCACTGCAACAAAATTAAAAGCAATGGGCATAGATATACCTTCTATTGGTACAGACGTAAGCGCAAATATAATAGCAAGTAAAACACAAAAGGGATCAAAGCCAAAAGACTTTCTTCAAGCAATAAGAAAAATGTCAGAAACAAGTCCAGATAAAGGAGGTTTCATTCCATTTATAGATGAAGAGGGTGCAAACTTACTGCAATTTAAAGTTGGTGGAAAAATATTATCTGACGAACAAACATATTACATGTTAAGCGTTATTGGTAATCCTATATTTAATCAAGAAAAATTTGCTAGTGTTTTTGCAAGCGATAAACCAATTGATGCATTTATGGAAAAAATCACTAAAAGAATGAAAGGTTTGATTTCAGAAAGAGATATAACTATAACCGAAGATACATTAAGAGCTGCTCTTGGAACCCAAGATCCTAAAGCTATTGTCATTGAAGAGGGTTTAGAAATTTTAAGAAAACAACTTGGATTGGGTAATGCAAATTCATTAGAACAAAAAGCAATAGCACAAATAGATTCAACAACTATTTTAGAAAAATCTTTAGGAAATATAGTTCAAGATCCACAAAAATTTATAAATGATGTTCTTGGAAGAGCAGATATAAGAGATTTAATAAAAAGATCAAAAAGCAATAGTGATTTGCTAGAAAGTGTAAAAGGCATATTAAGTGGAACTGATCTTGAAGCTTTTGAAAAGTTTATGAGTGACGCAGAAAAAGAATTTGACGGTATTGCAGTTCTAAATAAAAAAGTAATAAATACAGCAGTTGGAGAATTAGACAGTCAAATTAATCAATTAAAACAAGACATAGCGAGTTCAACATCTCCATCAAACAAACAACAGTTGATGCAGAAACTGGAACAATTACAACAAAGAAGAAATGTTATTGGTAGAGCAGAAAATATTTACCAGGTAACTGGTAGAGGATATTATGGTGGAGCTGGAATAAAAACAGCATTTGATATTAGAAATCTTGGCGAGGGATTTGAAGATGTTTCCATGATAATAGGTCGATCTGGAATGAAAAAAGAAATAGGCTTAGCTGGATCTAAGAACTTTATAACCATTAGCGGTTTTGGAGCATCTAACACTAGCGTATATGCCGATCCAGTTTCCGTTGCATTTCATCCTGAAATATTTTCTAGTCCAGAAGAATTGCAATCAATAAGACAGTACTCCGCACAAGTAATGGGAGATTTTCAAGAGGCAATAAATTCAGATGTTCTTCCTGAAAAAATTAGAAATATGCTAAACAGAAATCTGACTGAAGATCTTTCGAATCTTCCATCATCTGTAAGATCAGCAAAAGTTAGAAACCGAGAATATGCAAGAAGGATTTTGGAATTGCACCAATCCGGAATAGGGCCTAAACAATCTCCAGAAATGATGAATTTGCTTACCAGCACATTTGCGTCAGAAGCATTTAGGATGACCACTAAAGAAGGCCAGGCAAGATATTTGCCCACAATGCCCAACGTGTTTAGATTTGCAGTTAGCACTGAAACAGCTGGCGCTTTGGGTGGTGGAGAAGCATCTATACTTGGTAAGGGTGTAGAGAGTATCAATTTTAAATTAGCTGGACAAGATAAAACAGCAGAATTATTAAAATTTAGAATTAGCAATGGAAGATTATTTTTTGCACCTGGTTCAGTTCCTGAGTTCTTTCAATCACTGGGTGGATTCGACTTGGACGACAAAGGCCTGCCAAGACTCATGACCTATGATGATGTAGCTGGTAATAGAAGGTTAGCGTTTAGTTTAACAAGACAGCCTTCTGGTGTACAAGAAAGTATTATGGCTAGTGCAAAGTTAAATGACGCCAATACATTAAGAGCTTTATTTGGAGAAAAAGAAGATTTCTTGCAAGCACTGCGATCTATAACTGCAAAAGGAACTTTAGAAGAAACATTATTAAATTCACTTACTGGTTCTGGTGGAATCGATTTTGCTTCAATTAAAGAAGAAGATATAGGAACAGTAATACAAAACGTATATAAAAAAATGGACAGAAGCATAGGGAGAATGGATGACACAATGCTTCAGAACCTCGTTAAGTATGGGCCATCTGCATTAAAGAATACGGATCTTTATAGTAGAAGTAATATATATAAAATATTTCAAGAAGAGGGCGCATTTGATTTTAGCTTAGGTAGTCAAATGGAAAATCTAGTCGATAAATATAGAGATGGATTAGATCCAGGACTGTATAAACAAATAAAAAATGTATTATCAATTACTGATGAAAAAACAAAAAGACAAGCACTAACTCAATTAGTCAACAACAACTCAACAGATGATGGCCTACAAGCTCTTTTAACTCACTCTGTATTTAGAAAAATGGAAACCGCGGCTCTTGAACCGGGCAATATACTTGGAGTTTATGTTAATAGAACTATGGTTGTAGGTTCTACGCTAAATCAATTTGATGAATACATTAATTTAATAACAAACAATGCTCAGATAAGTGACAAATTAAAAAATATTTTGAAACAACAAATAGGATTGGTTTCTTCAGAAACGGCAATTGACACAAGTGTTAACTATTCAAGTTCTACTTTTGTAGCAAATATAAAAAACACAATGGAATTAGCCGAAGGTGCTATTAGGGCTGGTGGAAGCGAAGCTGATATACAAAGAGCAGCATTAAGGGCGCTTGGATATACTGATGAAGAAATATTAAAAGGTCTTAATATAGATGTAGTTGGTAAAAAAGCTATTGGCATTTTAGGAGAAAGAATAGGTGCAGCAACAGCTTTGATGACTTCCCAGGAATTTGGTAGCCAATTTGATGCGAGCCTAAGACCAGTAATAGATCAAATATTATTAGAAGATAGACTTTCAGATGGTGATATTCAAACTTTATTTGACAATATTAGAAAAGGCATCAAAGATGCAAGAGGAGCTCAAACTTTAACGGGAGCTCAATTAGATCAATTAGAAGAAGATTTATTAAAAACAAAAGCCTCTCCAAGTGAAATAAGATCAACTCTTGGTAGATTGTTTGGCGCATCTAAAGATCATAAATACGCATCATTAGCAAAACTAAATAACATTGGAGAAGAAGTAAGAGCTCAATTTGATTTAATAAAAAAAATTAATCTAAGTTCAATACCACAAGATCATATCCTCGCTGCAACAAATATTTCTGATGAAGCAAGAAAAGTAGCAAACGTTCTTCTCGATAAACATTCAGAAGCATATCAAGATGTAACAAGCCGAATGTTAGATGAAGTAGCTGAATACGAAAAGTTTTTAGCAGATGAGGGGAGATACAGATTAGGTCAAAAAGTATATGAAGATATAACCGGAGCACAACAAATAACCGGCTTATCAAGAGAAGAAATAATAACTGCAGTAGACAAAGTCTCCGCAGAAAGAGCTTCTTTGACTCGTCAAAGAAAAATTGACTTGTCAAGTCTTTATTATTTAGATGATGAAAATTTTGCTGGACAAATTACAACGACTAGAACAAAAAGAATGGCTTCAGCAATGAGAGTTACAGCTGGAGATTTAGAAGAACAGGTATTAAATAATTTAACATCTTCTTCAAAATTTACTAGCATAACTAGTTCTGATCAAATCTTTGGTGCAATTCAAGATTATTTTGAAAATATGATTGGATTAACTTCAATTTCAAATGAAGAAAGATATTTAGCTCAAGCTGCACTTGGCCAAAATATAGAGGGCGCATCTCCAGAAGAAGCCGCACTAGCAAGACAAAGAGCAAACGTTGTTCGTGTTCAGGCAGCAAATCAAGCACTGCAACAAGATCAAGCAACTATGCAAGCATTAAATGCAACTGGGAAATCAACATTTACTGGTGATGACGGCTTTAGAAAAGCAATAACTGCTGCTTTAAATGATGAAGACTACACAAAGTTTTTAGGAGCAAAAGGTAAGTATGTTAGATTCTCTGAGTATCTTAAGTCTGGAGAATTAAAAAACTTATTTAAAAATAATAATTTATTTAGAAATTCTATATATGCAACTGGAGCATTAATTGTTGGCAGTTTTGCCTATCAGGGATTTAAAGATCATACTCCAGAAAAGATGCAGGGTCCCCCAATGCTTCCTGGAGGATCAGCTTATGAAAGCCAATATCCAAATAGAGCTTCCGAAATTCCTCAAATAGGAACAGTATCATACAATCCTGGAGTAAGTTATAAAGTTAATTTATATGGAAATAGAAATCAAGTTCAGCAGTTCCAAGACATGGCCATGGGGCTCGGAAACTTCGATATGGACACTACTATGTACTCTGGAATCCCGCAAGTTGGAACGGATCCTTATCAGCAGCTAGCTAGCTCATACTAAGGTTAATGTATATGATTTTCGGTGCAGACAAACAAAATAAGAACCTAAAGGACGCTGCGTCTAAAAGAATAGATACTAGTCCAAGAACGCAAACCTCAAATAAGTATGCAGCAAGGATAGCCTCCAGTAAGAACGTATCAAGCGGCTCAGACGTTTCTGGGGCCCAAAGTGTGGAATATGCACCAAAGGGCACCACAGGTCAATCTGACGCGCTTAAGGGGTCCTGGGAGGGCTTAGACAAGGGATCCTCGACTTATATCCAAATGAATGGAACAGGATATTCAAATCCATCAATTCAAAAAGCTAGATATAATAAAACTTTTGCTTCCCATTCTGGTGATTTAAAACAAAATTCTTTTACAAAAAGAAATTTTAGAAGTATAATTGACAATAGAACAAATAATACTATGGAAGGATCTTCTTCCCAAATTGTAAGTTTAATAAATAAAAGAAATAATTTAATATAAACTATGTCTAATAACGAAAATGCATCAAGTTCAGAAAATCAATATATTAGTGTATTTCCTGACGCAGCAGAAGAAACGTTCTTTCAAGTATTAAGACAATTGGATAATAGATTTCAAGTCGTTACAAGGAATGACTTTGACCGAATGCTTAAGTATAGCGTTCTTGGTGGCTTGGGTCAGAACTATGAAGAAAGCAAAGCCGCTACCCTAAGGGTTTTTAGTCAATCTGATTTAAAAAGAATTAAAGATTTAGATAAAAAATCTAAAGCTAAGCTATTTAAAAAACTTTGGGATACAGGACTATACGACCTAGCCTTTAATGCATTTCCAATTTCAGAGTTTGGTAGACAAAGACTAGCTGATACAGCCTGGACAAAAGCTGGTGCCGCAGATGCTCTTAATCCAACTAGAGACACAGCTTGGTTAACTAAACTTACGAATGTTGTTAGAAATATATCACGTGATCCGATTACTCTTAGTATTATTAATAATTATTTTCCTAGTCTTGTAACATTTTTATTTGATGCAATAGCCATAACTGCTGATTATTCAACAAGTGGTGGTGAGGTTAATGGCGAGATTGACGACAGCATTAATAATATGAAGGATTTTATAGCAAGTCTTGAAAAAGCTTTTGGTCGAGGATTAAACGATTCCAATCAAACATTTAAAGAAGCTATATTTACAATGGCATTTAATTTTGAAAATACGGCAAAGAGAATGAAAGCAGTGTTAGATAATTCTCCGTACAGGCAAAATAATCAACCAACTTCTCCCGATGTTTTTCATTTACGAATTGGTGCGGCGAATTTTTTTGTTCCACCACTATCAATAGATGTAAATACAGCTTTTAAAACTGGCAGCTTAACAGGCGGAGCATTAAGACAAAAAAATACACCTAAGTTTAATTCTGGTTATAAAGAAAGCTCTATAAAAATGAGATTATTTTTTCCTAACTATGAAGAAATTTGGGGAATAAGTATAGACGATGCTTCAAAAATAGTTCTTAAAGATAACTATGAAATTGATTTTAAAACTGATGGTTCAAGCGATCAAAAAATAGATAAATTTTTATCCTCACTTCGCGGATTGGTAGCCGCATTTAAATATTCTCCATTTCTTCCAGTTAGAAATCATTATCTAAATACAGTTCACGGAATAACTGCTGTAGCTTTATCGAGTTTATCAATATCAACAGTTCCCAACTTTCCATTTGCTCTAGCGGTTGATATAGAGCTTTTAAACTTTAATCATAAACCACTGCTTCCTATGATCAATGATTTTAATCAAGCAATACATTGGGGTAAATATAGGCAGTTTATGGGCAAAGCAGCGGGAGCTCTTCATAGTTATGTAAACGAAAGTTTCTTAATGAAGACAACTGACGAAAAAGTCCCTGATGCATCGGTTAATACGGGAACAGTAACCGTTGGCACTGGGGAATATGAAATAAGCCCATACGGTGCATCGTTGACAAAACAAGCTGCATACTATGATGACATATTAAAGACTAATATAGTATCTGAATGGAACGATGGAAGAAACATAAGTTTCTATGTTCCAGCAGAAACACAAACAAAAATATTTTTACCAGACGCAACTTCTTTTAGAAATGATGAAGAAAGACTATTGGGTGATCAAAGTCAGGATTATTGGGGAAAAATTTTAAATGGTTTTGGAATAGATATAAATGAATCCGCTGGGTATGGTTTAAACTTAAGTGGTGTATACAACTTATCCAAGAATACTGGAATTAATCCAAACATAAAATATCACATATTAACAATAATGGATATTTTAACAGCTGGATTAAATGATGATTTATATCGTAAAAAAGTTTATAGCTATGTTGCAACATTATTTGTTAAAGAAAATTCATTAGACGGCACAGAGCAAAATTATATTTTAGATTATGATAGCACGAATATTCCAGCACAAGCTGGAACAAAAACCTATATATTTAATTCAGTTTCATATCCAGATACAAATCTTCAAAAAATGAAACAATTGTTAAAAGAAATTTCTAAAACATCTGATGGTCTTTTAGCACAACAAACTAAGGCAATAGCAGATAGTCAAGCCAGAAAAGCCGGAGTACCAGTTCCAGAAATTGTAAAAGAATGCACCTTAGCATATCAAAAAATTTATGATAGAGTTAGAGATCAAATTAAAGAAGGATTTAATTTAACGCTTTATGAAAGATTCTTTAAGAGTGCACCAATAGAAGAACTACTTGAAGCAGCAAGGGCAAAACAAGGAGCATTTTCATTTAGAGAGTGGGAAGTCCCAATGCTAAAGATAGACCTTGATCCGGCTGCAGTTATAGTTACTGGAGTTTCTTTGACACTAGGTAACAATATAGCTAAGTTGCAATTGCAAATGCAAGATGAGCCAACCTATCAACATATAGGTGGCAAAGATACTTTTATCAATATTTCAATGAAAATTATTGGAGAAAAAGAATTAACTAAATTAAAGAGAATATTTGATCACGTAAACGCACTTGCAAGACTGGAACATTCAACTGGCGTAATTGGTTTTATTGGCATTAAAAACATAGTTACTGCATTATCGGGTGTTAAATATGTACTGCCATCTAATTTTTCTGTTAATACTATTCCAGGTTTTCCCCATGTTTATGAAGTAAATATAAGTTTAATTGATTTTGATGTATTTCAACAAGCTAGAGAAAAATTAGATTCAAATCAACAAAGAGAATTAATAGAACATTTTTCTACCAAAAAAAATCCATTCCTTAGAATCAAACAAATGTGGGGTTTATTTAACGCATATCCAGATCTCCCTCTTGAAGTAAAAAATGATAAGAATGAAACTGTTGGTCATTTAGATCCAGATTTTTATTTTAGAAGCTTTGATATGTTCGATAAAGATATTATAAATAATATATCTACGGCTCCAAAAGAATTAGAAATTCCTAATACAAATGATAATCTAGGTACAAAAATAACTAAAGAAATGCACGCTAATATAGCAAATAAAATAATTGAATTCCTAAGGACATATCCATCTTCAGGTTCAACAAATGGTCTTGTTCAAGAGGCTAGAAAACTAGTATTAAACGAAGTAATTTATTTTATTGAAAAAACTGATATAAATTTTGATCAATTTATTTCTGTTTTTCAAAAAGTAATTTATGATCCAAATTATTTTGGAATGGATGATTCAAAAGAAAGAAATAAAATAAATTTACTTAAGAAAAATTTAATTACAGATTATTTTGAATATACAAAATCAGAAAATGAAACGGTGACAGAATTTATGAATAAAGTATCTTCTGCACCATATCAAGTTGGCTACATCAGTTCTAGTAATTCTGAGCTTTTGTCAAAATTAAAAGAAGCCTTAGAAGGAAAATATAGCTTAAAAGACGAAGAGTTAGTAAGCTTTGATCCAGACGAACTTGAATTTCATCATATTATTAATATTTATCCGATAAAAGATAAAGATGAACCATCTAAAATACCAGCTTCAATACAAACCGCTCTTGGCACAAATTTAGGATACATTGACAATGATAAAGATGGAAGATTTTATCTTACACTAGACGGAGTTAATGTAAAGAAAACGGAAAATGGCGCAAAGATAGAACCTAGAGGGATATCAGATAAACATTCCGACCCATCATATGCTGCTACTAAATCAGCAATAGCTGGTTCAACAGCCTATTCAAACTATCAGCAACCTTATTCACACGGTGCTGGCACAAGTCCCGAGGTAATGAACACTTCAAAGCCGGTAGATACAGTTGAATCTCATTGGGAGAAAATGTTAGTTGATACTCAGTATCGAGATGTATCTGGAAGAATGTTAAGGGCATTTCCAACTTATATGTTGTGGCTAATAGACGAAGGTGGATATTTTGCCGGTGTTAAAATGTTTGATAATTTTTATGGATTGCAATCAATAATAGATTTTTCTATTATACAATCAGAAGATCTTCTTGGTGATACATTAGTTTTTAGAGTATCAAATCTTTATTCAAAACTTTCTACAAAAGAGTCCGCCTCATTTTTTAGTGTAGATTCTGAATATTCTCAAGATAATCCAAGTCTTACAGATGGCTTGTCGAGTATTATAGATGTTACTTTAAATAAAGCTAGAAATGTACTAGCTCATATGAAAAATGATTATGTTGTTGATATAGAAAACATAAGATTAAAACCAGGTGTTAGAGTTCATTTAAGGGGCGGGTATGGAGCAAATCCTAATTCACTTCAAACTTTATTTAACGGTGTTATTAGTCAAGTAGAACTTGGTGAGATAGTTACAGTTACAGCACAATCAGATGCAATAGAGTTGGGTGCGGTTGTAAATTCCACAAATAAAAAAGGTGATAGCGGAAAAATAGATGGCGGAATAAACACTGGCCTTTGGCTTTCTGAGCCAAGAGATTTAATGGTAAGACTTCTCTCTATGGGGGCTTCTAGGTTTAGAGAAGGCATTGCTTACGCTAATAGGGGTTTAGTTTTTTCTGAAAATAAATTTGGAATAAGACATTTTGGATCTATAGTTTATGAACCACTTACCTCAGATGAAGAAAAAAAACATCAAGCTAGAATAGATGCGATAGCAGACGCTTATAATTCAGTTGGCACAGGCAATTCTTCCGGAGTTGCAAAATCAACATTGGACATAGCTGTTGGAACAAACGAGTTTAGGACTCCAGTATTTTCTTTAATGAATCAATTGTGGTCAAATTTTTCTCAAGCAAGAGATTTTGAAATATTTAAAAGAAATATTTATCCAGGAAATGGAACTGGAATAGCCCAATTTCTTGGTGGAGATTTAGGCGATGGTTGGACATCTGTTTCTTCAATAACTCCAACTTCTCAACCAAACGAAAGAATAGAGTATTTATCTAGATTAACCGATAGGAGTTGGAACGGACTTGTTCAAAAATATGGAGAAGAAAACACTGATGCAAAAACAGCTATTGAGGGTTTAACTGGTTCAGGTCAAATAAGAGATAATACTGGATCAGCTACCGTAGGATCAGCAATTGCAACGGCAGGTATATTAGGTCCAGCTTTTGCTCTTGGTGGGCCGATTGGTATCACGGTTGGGGTTGGCGCCGGTCTTCTTGGCGTACTTGGCACAAGGGGTGGCAATAGCATATTCAATATGCTTGGTCTAACATCAACCCTGGATGACGACATGCCTGGATTTGATGAAGTTTCATTTAGGGCTCAAACTTATATGAGATCTGTTTGGGATTTATTCCAAACATGTGCAAAGTTACTTCCAAATTATATAGTAGCAGTAAGGCCATTTGAAGATAGATCAACAGTATTTTACGGTAAACCTCATTGGCTATACACGTCTGGTGTTGTGCCAGTAACAACTGGGTATCCGGGCGACGAAAAAATGGGTGAACTTGGAATAAGCATGGGGCCTAAAATTGTTAGTCCAGATTTTGAGTTGGCTAAAATAATAACTGAAATAAATAAAAATACTAGTTCGTACGCCGACGCAGATGCATTTCTTAGAAATACAGAACCAACAGACACAATATCTACTTTTGCATCCTTGCAAAAAAATGCACAAGAATATTATGGAACGTCAGCAAAACTAAAAGGTCAAGTAATTAATTTTGATTCTAATAGATCAAAAATATTAATTAACTCAGACGGGAAAACAGTAGCAAAAATACCAAAAACAAAAGGTATAGTTACAATGGGTTTTCACCTTCCAATTTCTCCTATTCATGTTAATTTAAATAAAACAACTTCTAAAGTCGTAAATTCAACAGATGCACATAGTCAAATTCCTCAACTCCCTTCAAGATTTAGATATCCTATGTTTACAAACAGGGCAAATACTTTTGGGGACTACGCTTTACAAAACTTTGCATTTCAACGTGATTCAATTGATGGATATTCAAAACTTGATAGAGGATTAGATATAGCAGAAGATGTAATAGATACAACTTCCAACATTGCTGAGGTCATTTCTATGCCCCTTGTCGCTGGAGGTAAGTGGGCTTTTCGTAAAATGTTTGGTAGCGATGATGGAATATCTAAAGAAACAAATCAAGATGTATACGATAATTACATAGAAAGTGTTAGCTCTGTCTACGGAGACGCCTTTGCTTCAAGTTTGTTTGTTGATAATATAAATATAGTTGAAAGAAAACTTCGAGTAGACGATTTAGCAGATGTTACTTTAAACTCATATAATTTTGATTTACCGATTGATATTGGTTCAGAGTCTCTTGTTATATCAATGCCACTGCCCCCAAAAACAAGTACCTCAGAAATAGATTTCTCTGAATGGGGAATGCCAGGGAGCTTAGTTGATGAACAATTTTATATTGCAATGAGATGGCCCTACAAACCAAATGCAAACCAATCTGAAATATCAAAATTTGCAAAAAAATATTTTAATTCAGAAACAAATGAATTAATTGGAAGTGTACAGGACTACAAAAATGCTCATGTATTAGTTTATAATCCAGATACAAATAATGGCGTAGTTTGCAAACCAGCTTACTTTCTTTGGGGTCAAAATAAATCAAATTTTCTTTCCGAAGGAACATCTGGTGGTAGCAGTGAATACAATTTAGATATAGAAGAAAAAACAATAGATGCCGTTGTTTCTCCCGATGCCGCATACTTTCTTGGAATAATTTCTGGTGATGATGTTATTTTTTCTGACGGTCAAAAAAAATTATTTAATAAAGGCAAGGGATATAGTGATCTTCCAACTCCAAGAGAATGTTATTTTGCATTCGTGCCAAACACAATACCACTAGGTGTAGCAACAAGTGCTTTTGTTCCTGGTAAAAAATTTACATTAGTAGATGAATCGGATAAAGAACTTCAAGATTTTCTAATTGGATTTGGCGATTTTCAAACAGAAGAAGATGTTTTAAAGGCCAGGCCAACAGCAAAAGCAGGATCTGGTTATCAGGGAGCTAAACTTGGTGGTGGAATACAGGGTTTTGTTCCAGATAGATTAGATGATTATGAAAAATATAGAACTAGTATTAGTGAATATTATTCTGTAGCTAAATTAGCAGATAGTTCAGATTTTACTTATGCGGGCAACTATACAGATTATTATAAAAACATATATGAAAACATAGAAACTGTAACCAGTAGAGATAAGGGTTATGAGATATTAGACGGAGAGGTAGCAACAACTGGAGATCCACTCAGTGCCTCAGGCAGATTACAGTTTAAATCAGTTTTTAGTTTAGCAGATTCGATATCAATAGAAGCTAGAAAATATTATGATGAAGGATATGACCTAAATGTTTCCGTTATTGCTGGAGATGGAAGAAGTTTAGATGTAGCTCAAGATATATGGGATCAATTCAGGTTTGGATATCATACTTACAGTTCTGTTAAAACAATATTTTTTGATACTTTTGGTTTTGATCCTGATAGTCAAAGTGATTTTTCAGAAGAAATAATGAGTGCATTTGTTGATGGAAATATACCAAAAGATATTTTTAAAAAATTTAAAGATACTGGCAATACAGCTAACGATGAGTTTGCAATATTATTTGGAAACGAAACAACATCATCTCAATTAGCAGCAATAGAATTTGCAAGAAAAAACTTTATAGATGCACCCGTTGCAGAAGGTGGATTAATTGAATATTTTAATTTAATGACATTAGATAAAATAAAAGCTTTTAGACAAAATTTTTTAATAGATAATAGTGAAGTTTTAGCAGAATTAAGTGGACAAAAAGTTACAGAAGATAATTTATTGATTAAAACTCCTCAACAATTATTTTTAATAATGGTTGGTTTATTCAGACAAGCCATGTGGGCAGATCCATATGCAAGAGCTTGGCTTGTACTTAAGCCATCTAGAAAAATAGGTATTGGTTTGGGCACCGCTGCAGGTGAAGATCAATGGGATTTCAAAGCTGTGGACAAAATATTTGCAGCGTTTATTAATCCAAACAATACTTACGCTAAAGATAAAAAGAAATTTTTACAATTATTGTACAATAATAAAGGAGAAGGCAGCAGCGCTTCAAATTTTGTAACTAGAGCAACTAGTGGATTAGACAACTTTTGGGATAGAAATATAGGTCCTATTTTTAGTGCAATGGGAACAGCATTAACTGGTTTAGTTAATATGTTTAAATTAAATATGTTACAAACTGGTTATGGTTTATCTCAAATAGGTTCTTTGTCAAAACAAGCAAATATATTAAATAGAGCTCTTAATGATTCTATATACTATCAACTCGGTAGACCTGGTTCTCTTTTAAGGGCAGTTGATAATCCATTTACAAGAGAATATGGAGAACCAGTAGTAGAAATTAGAGAACCATTCCAGAGAATACATTATTTAAGTTCTTTTAGTCATATTCTTTCTAATCAGATTCAAGAAACAACAACAAATGTTTCTACTGTTATTACCGCAGTATCCGATGGAAAGTATCCGGTTACAGTGGCTCTTGATAAAGGTGCACCAGCAGAAAGGCAAATGGAATCAACTGTTGAAACTGGAATATATTTTGACAATATTGTTGGAAGTGGATTTTTTGGATTCCTTCATCCAATCCTTCATCCATTTGAAACTGGAAGAGGAATATCAAAAAACGCAACAGGTGCTCCAGATGAACTATCGGCTAAAAGAATTGCTCTTTCACATCTTAAAGAAAATATTAAAGATATATATAGTGGAGAATTGTTAATTATAGGCAACCCAGATATAAGACCACACGATATAGTCTATCTAGCTGATGTGTATGAAAGAATGTATGGTTTATTTGAAGTAGAACAGGTTATTCATCACTTTACTTCAGAGCTTGGTTATATAACTTCCATAACTCCAAATGCACTTGTAACCGTAAATGATCCAGCAAAGTGGTTTATGACATCATGGATTGATTCATGGATGAATATGCAGGCAATAAGAAACGATACAAGATTATTCCTAGATGCTATTAGGGCGGATAATTCTGGAATAACTCTTGGTGGAGACATATCTCTTGACAGACTTGCAGAAAACTTAAATCCACAAATGCTTGGAGGAATACAATATACGCATGGTTCTTCTGCTCTTATAAAAGATGTTGTTGCAAGTTTAACGCATAGTAGCTTTGATTCAAGTACAACTTTTACTGATGCAATTAGAAAACAAGCTGGAATTAATGGAAACAATGGCACAGTATCTGGCGGAACAGCAGCAGCAGCAATAACTGGCGTTGTTGGTGGTTCTACAGCAGTGGGTCTAGTAGGTGGTTCGGCGCTGCTTGGCCTTTCTGCTCTACCAATATTTGGACAACTAGCTTGGAAAGGCTGGCAGTGGGTTAGGGATAATCTACTTGATCAACATGGATGTTACGTTCAATATCTAAATAAAAATGGACAACCAATGGATGCTGGTCTTTCTTATAATCAGGGAATGGTGGTTGGAAGATATCATTCAAAGGCACTACTGCCAGGAATGTTGGGCGTAAGAAGAAAAACTAGAACATCAGATGGTTACGCATATATTAGAAGTGATGATATATTCAAGAGTCTTGGTTGGCAGGAGACAGAAATAAAAGAATTAGTTAGATACATAAGTTACGAAAATGCTCTAGTTCACGCACAGGTTCTTAACCTGTCGGGTCTTGGCCCGGAAAAAACTACATTTGAACCATTCTTTAAAATATTATGCAAATTAGATACAACTATTGGCATAGAAAACACTGGAGTAAAAGACGCTGACACTATAAGAGTTGTAGATATATTAAGTGGAAATTCTTTTGATGTTCGTTTTGATGGAATTAACGCTCCAGAAAAATCTGTAGTAACTTCAAGTTATCCAAAAGAACCTGGACAACCCTCGGTCCCAACAGAAGCAGAAATAGTTGATAAATCTTCTCCAGGTTTTAAGAGTACTCAATTTGTAATAAACGCATTAAAAAATAAAGTATTCTTATTAAGAGTTAAAAAATCAAGAGAAACAGGCGGACTTGCCAGTGAGTCTGATATAGAAAATTTTGACCCCGGTGCTGGATTTAATAGAGAAACTAATTATCTAAAAGAAATATATGGAAGAACTCTAGCTACAGTTTTCTATAATGTCTCTGAAGAAAAATTAATTAGCCTTAAGGATTTTGTATATAATTTATTTGTTTCTAATAAATTTAATAAATCAAAAATAGAAAAGGCTTTTAAAGATAGTTTTTCCGATTCAGTTATATACACAAAATATCAAGATATTTTTAATTCTATTTATTCTTCCACAGTAGTAGATCACATAACAAATTATACTATTGCAAATAGTGAAATAACAAATCCAGAATTAAGAAAACTATTTTCTGCGATGGTAGAAATGAAGAAACTAGAGCAAATATATAAATCAGCTTCAAGATGGCCAATGGTGCTATGGGATGAGTACTATGATGATGGAACTCCATATACCCTTAACTGGGAACTGGTAGTAAATAATTTAGCTAATGTTTTTACAAATGATTTATTAACCGAATCCAACTCAGTTAATAAAGCAATAGATTCTGTTGGAATACCAACTAAGGTGAAATAATATGTCTTTTTTTAATATAAATTCTGAAAATTTAGCTGATTCCAAATCTTTTACTAAGGCAATAGTTGATAATATTGTTCCTAAAAATGGAATAGCAATTACAAAAACTTCTTTAGCTGAGAGGCGGATATGAAGGACAAACATTAAATTCAACTGACATTCTCTCAGCCGCTTCGGGTAAAGAACTTTTTGGCAATGAAAATTATGCAAATATGTTTAGAGCAGATATGGCGAGAGAAAGTCTTAATTCAATAGCTACAAGTGCCTTTGAATATCAAATAACAGATAAAAGTAAGCCTACTGGAGATGTGGTAAATAGCTTCTTAACTTCTGGATCTTTTGGTAGAAAATACAATGATGGATTAATTAGCGATTTAGATTCTGCAATTAGATCAAAATACTCTGTTGGGGGATTATCCGAAACTGTATACGATATAGGTGGTAATGGACATAGTTCGGTTAACTATGGTCAGTCAGCGATGGTCGGTGCTGGAGTAATGCCAATTGCAAGAACATCAAAATTAACAGACGTGCAAAAATCATGGTATTCAGAAAGAGGTGGTCTACTAGATTCAAAGTTAGGCACTGGTATTAAATCTGGTTTTTTATTTGACATTGATAATTCAAATACTCAAGCAGAATATAATACAGGCACTATCGTTCCTGGGCTCACAGATTCCGTAGATAGAAGAATATCAGCAGATATAATTTCGGCAAATGCAGAACTAGCCTTTGTATCAGCATCATTAACTGAGTTCTTATTGGCTTTATTGTCGGATTCTTTTGGTCCAGCATTAAAGATTACTGGTGGTTTTGGTTTACAGAGACAAAATGATTCACCAAAATCTGAAGGAGCCGGCGCAAATTCGATTACAGATCACGCTTTTGGTAGAGCTTTTGATTTTAGTCAAATAGAAAAAATTTCCGGATCAAAACCAAGTCCAATTAATACAGCCAAGGGGCATGTAGATCAATTAATGATCTTGTTGGAAAAAATGAATGCGATGCCACCATATCTAATTCCAGACTATATAGCTGTATCAGCAAAATATGTAGATCAATCTTATGATACTTACGAAAGTAAAACAAACCAATTATGGGCTAAATATCCAAATTTAAAATACCTAAAACTAAAAAGAGATACTTCTGGAGTTCATGATAACCATATTCACATTAGCTTTTCTCCCGCAAGAGGGGGTCTTTATGCTGGTCCGGGCGGGCTTTTGTATAATCCATCTACGGCTTCTGGAACTTCATCATCCGCACAATCAGCAGTAAATAAGACTTTATACCTAACATCTCCTTACGGAGCAATGCCAACAAATATTTTAAAAAAAGACTTTACTGGAAATACTCAGTCTCCTAAACCAGAAGAAGTATTTTTAGCATTAACGGAAGTCGGTTACTTTTCAGACGAAGCTGCAGCTATATTTGTAGCAATATCAAATAGAGAATCGCTTAGAAGAGTTTATATAGTTGACCAATATGGTGCAGTTGGACTTTGGCAAATATCCTCTAGTTTAAAAGACCGTGGAAATATTCCAGTTTATATAAAGTTACCACAACCAGAAAAAATTGATATATTTTCAAAAATGGCCTATGTAAATTGGCAAAAAGAAAATTTAACAAATGAACAAATCTTTCAAAAGATTATAGATCAAGGAAAAACTCAAGACAAAGGTATAGGAAATTTTGATACAAGATTATGGAATTTAACAAATCAAGTGTGGATTCTTAGGTCTAAGATGGGTAGGGGCAATGTAAAGTCTATAGTTAATGATTTACCAGTATATCCATGGGGAGATTACGAAGGTTATAATGCTCCTAAATATGGCTGGGTTTCTTCAACTAGTGGATCATTTTGTAGATTTGCGGACGCCTATGATGTTTATAATAAAATGACTGGAAAAACAAAAGAAAACCTAAAAGAGTATCTAATGTCTGAATCTCTGTCTGATTCCAGAACACTACAAAAAGACATTTGGGTAGCAAAAAATAATAAAACAATTCTAGAGAATTGGATTGACGGAGTTGATTATCCAAAAGTAAATCTAGGTTCTTAAAGTTAAAAATAAGGAAAAACAATGGCAATAAATTATCCAAAATTTGATAATAAAATTCAATCTAAAATTGATAACTCAAGAATGCGTCAGGCAAAAACAAGGCCTGGTGTAGTAATGAAATTTGATCCAATAACAAATTCCGCTGACGTTATAATAGATGATCAATATTCTGGAGAAATAGGCAATATTATATCTGGAGTTCCATGTCCCACAATGCCTGGAATTCAAACAGTTGCCCCAAATCCAGGAGCACGCTGCCTAGTCGGCTTTAGGGATGACAACGAAAGATTTGCTTATATAATTACTTTTTTTGAAGAAGGAACATTGGATTCAAATTACATGTATAATTATACGGTAAATACTGGTGTACCAAAGTTTATGTCGAGGTAATGATTATGACTAGCTATCCAAGTGATGTAGAACCGGAAAAAAATTTTCCTATATCTGACGAATTAAAAAGAAGAAATGAATTCTCAAAAAGAGAAGTTGGCTTAAATCATCCAGATAATAGTTCATTTATTAGATTAAATGATGATGGTGATATAGAGATTTTTGCAGCTCCTGGTGTAGGAATAGTCATAAGTGGAGCCAATAGAAGTATATCTTTATTTGCAGATAAAGTTAGATTTTTTTGTTCCGAAAATGGATTAAGATGGAATAATTTTAATTTTAATTATTCAGCTATTGATTATTCTCAACCGACATTAGTTCAAATCGATCACAAATCAATACACAACGCCCAAAATGACGCGTATCATTATTTGGCTAAACTTAAAAATATAGAAGAATCAGAAAAACAAAAAACCATTACTATAGAAAGTGATTATGGTTTTGCGTCAAAAGAACCAGAAATCACTCAAAGTTATAGTTCTTTAATTCCCACAGAAGGTTTATCCGAAGATCAAATCTTACTAGTACAGAACATATTAGCTGAACATACTCCCGATTATATAGAATATATGGTTGGTTTAATTAAAGAAGGTTATACATTTGCACAAGCAAAGAGTAAGGCGGATGAAATAAAGAATGTCTGATTTATACTTTACAATGACTGGTGACATATTAATTAATGGAAATAAAGATATAGCCATTACGACGTCTTCCGCCCAAGACGACATACAACAGGTTTACTTAAGGCTTATGACTGAACCGGGAGATTTTTATATCTATCCTTCTTTAGGGACTGATTTGTCTGTACTATATGGTATGCCACAATCAAAAGAAACCGGAGAAATGGGAAAGCGATTAATAAGGGCTGCTCTAGAAAAAGAAGATGTTTTTAGGGGAAGAAGTATAGTTATAGATGCAATCCCAACAGGTCCAGACTCAATTAGATTTGATGTTCATATGATAACCGATAAAACAGACCCAATAGTTCTTTCAGTAACTCAAAGCCTGGGAGCCTAAATGCCTATATATGGAGAAAAAGAAAAATCAGACATTTTAGTTAATGTGCTGAATTCAATGGAGCGAAATGCGGGCATATCAGCCGCCTACCCAGGTTCTATTGCCAGGGCTTTTGCTGAAGCTTTTAGTACAGAAATAGCAGATTTATATTCATCTTTAAACTTTACAATTAGACAGGGTGCTCTTTCTACCGCAAGTGGAAGAAATCTTGATTTAATTGGCGAACTGTATGGCGTTTCAAGAAAACAAATATCCGATGCAGCGGCACTCGAAAGACAATCCTTTAATATAGAATTTTTTATACAAAATCCATATAGTCAAAATATAATAATTCCTGGTGGAACGTATCTTTATACCGACGTAGAGAGCTACGCAATAAGACAGTATAGATTTAAATTAAATGGCGACATTACAATAGCTGCTGGCACAACAAGAGCATATGGTTTAGCTGTCCCAGATTTCGATGACAATACATATGTAGCCACAACGGGCTCTATAACTCAACACAACTTCATTGCGCCACCAGGGGTTGTTGCCAACTGTATAAATACAAAAGAAATATATTCATCAATTAACTCTGAATCAGATGATAACTTTAGAAGAAGAATAATCTCGTCAATTAAAACTAGAGCCGCAGGTACAACAGAATCAATACGATTTGCTGCTCTTTCCGTTAAAGGTGTAAGAGATGTCAGAATACGAGAAAGCTCTTATGGTATAGGATCTTGTGACGTGATTGTTGTTCCAGAATCATTGTCTGGAATTAAAAGAATGCCAGACACAATATTATCATCTATAGCATCCGTTAAGCCAGCTGGCGTAAGATTTAATATTAGAATAGCAGAACAAATACCAATAGACGTTCAATTAAGCATTACGGTAGCATCGGCAGCAAACAGCACAATAGAAGCTGGAATAAAAAATCAAGCAGTTCTTTTTGTAAAAAGATATTTAAATTCACTTACGATAGGAGACACTGTTTCTGTTGGAGAAATAGAAAGACAAGTAAGACTTTCTTCGGATTTCATTAGGTATGTCACAATCAATTCCTTAAGTGCAAATGGTGAATCTATATCTATAAAAGATTTTACTCCGTCTAGCGATAAAGTTTATCCTGGCGCTGGAAGTGTTAGTGTTTTATCTGTTATAATGGGTCAATCAAATTATTAACATAAAAAAGTTACAGGTCTTTGATATATGAAAAATTTTGTTATAACAAATAAGTATATAGTTCGCGCTCCAAATATTGGACAAGCAAAAAGTATTGTTTTTGAAGGCGTTGGCAATGGTGACCTACTGGGTGATTCATTGCACGCGGTTGAAATAAGTGATGATGAAATTACTGATTTTATCAACGATAAAGATTCAATGTATACTCAATCTTCTGTTATCACAGTGGAAGATCCACCCTCGTATGATGACGAATATGAATCTGATGACCCAGCATCTACAATATCTGATTCAAGAAATGAATTTTTAAGATCAGAAAATAAAAAACTTGCTAAAAGAGTTGAGACATTAAAAAATGTTCAAGATGAAGTAGTTAAAGCTGCTTATGCAGCAGCCTACGACGCTTTTTCTAGTTTGGAATTTCCAAAAGTAAAAGCTCCTTCTATTAAAAAAATTAAAGATAAACTCCCAGAAACCGCAGTTGCAGTATTTGCTGATTGGCAACTTGGAAAGATAACGCCAACATATGATTCATCAGTTCTAGAAACTAGAATCGAAGAATATACAGATAAGTTGTTGGAAATTACTGAAATCCAAAGAATGGATCACAATGTAAACGATCTACATGTTTGGCTTTTGGGAGATATAGTAGAGGGCGAAGAAATTTTTCCTGGTCAAAGCCATCTTATAGACTCTGGCTTATATAGACAGGTTGGAATTAATGGACCAAGAATTTTGAGCAGATTTTTGACTACAGCTCTAGAGAATTTTGAACACGTACATGTAACTGGTGTAATAGGAAATCATGGAGCGGTTGGCGGTAGAGCCAGAAAACAGCATGATCCAGAAACAAATATGGATAGACTTCTTTATAAAATTGTAGAACTAATGTTCTCAAATGAGGATAGAATTACCTTTAACATTCCTGATGGTAAGGGAGAAAGAAATTGGTACGCGGTAGATACAATAGGAAGCTATAGCTCACTATTAATTCATGGTGATCAATTACCTGCACCAACGTCCTATTATGGTTACTATAAAAAAGTAATGGGCTGGAAAGACGGAGCTATTCCAGAGCATTTTGATGATGTATTTATGGGTCATTATCACCAGCAATTTAAGATGACCATTGGTAGCACTTTGTTGAGAATTTCTGGTTCCCCAGAAAGCAACAATACATATGCTCAAGAGTATTTTTCTTCCATGAGCAGACCATGCCAACACCTTATGTACATACATCCAGAAAATGGTATTACTTCTGAGTATTCTATTTGGTTAGACTAATTAAAGAGGATCAGTAATGAAAAATTATCTTTTGGGTCTTCGTAGTGGAGATTTCAACAAGGTTGGTAATGTTTGGACTACTGATCCTATTTATTTGTACAACAACAAATTTTATAAAAACTATTCATACAAAAGATCTTCTACTGGTTTAAATTTAATAGGTGATTACACTTTTGTTGGAACAGAATTATCTTCGCCATCTACCTCTGGTTTAGCTCCAGAATCATATGATCCAAATGCAGTTTATGTAACAAACTATGGTGAAGTAGTTTACGAATCGGCTTCTCCTGATATTGTAAGATTTATAGATACAAGCTCAAGAGTTGATATCGTTTCTTATAAACACGCTTTTACAAATCTTGTACGGAAGCGAAACACCAACATTTAATTTTCA
>Ga0129333_10001360_pt1 | contig 22064 bp, 20 predicted proteins | sample CPB6_08_DNA_FD_94474 | JGI IMG/M metagenome (GOLD analysis project Ga0129333, IMG submission 94474) | Freshwater to marine salinity gradient microbial communities from Chesapeake Bay, USA - CPBay_Sum_0.6_0.8_DNA | ecosystem: Environmental > Aquatic > Marine > Coastal | place: USA: Chesapeake...
GCTGCGCGCCAGGCACAGATCGACCCAGGCCTTGGCCTTGTCCTGCGGGGAGCGCAAAAGATAGGCCGGGTGGTAGCTCACCACCACCGGAATACCACCATAACGGTGTACCTGGCCACGCAATTTGCCCAGCGCCATATTGGCCACTTCTGGCATGCTGGTCTGCAGCAAGGCTTGGGCAGCAAAACGCCCCAATGCCAGAATGATCTTGGGTTGCAACAGTTCCACCTGGCGATGCAGAAAGGGCTGGCACTGCTGAACCTCTTGCGGGCTGGGGTTTCGATTGGCAGGAGGTCGGCACTTGAGCACATTGGCAATGTAGACCGCCTGCTCGCCACTGGCCTGACGGCTCAGGCCCAGAGCGCGCAGCATGTTGTCCAGCAACAGGCCGGCCTGGCCGACAAAGGGCTGGCCTTGCAGGTCCTCGTTTTCCCCGGGCGCTTCGCCAACCACCAGCCAGCGTGCCCGGGTGTCGCCCACCCCAAACACGGTTTGGGTTCGGTTCTGACACAGCCCACAGGCACGGCATTGCGCCACAGCGTGGCCCAAAGCTTCCCAGTCCAGGCCCCGCAATTCCTTGGCCGACAAGGCTGCGACAGGCGGCTGCTCTGGTGTTTGCGGCGTGGCCAGCGCGCTGTTGGCGGCCAGGGGAATTGCGTTGAGATCGGACGCAGCTTTCGCCACAGGCCAGGGCTGCCAGACCTGGACGCCCATTTCCTGCAACATGGCGCGTTGACGCTGGTCCAGATTCATGAGCGTATTCTCCCCGATGGCTCCAGGGGCAAATTCATCACCACAGCATCTTCGCGCTTACCCATGGCAGCAGGGTAATAGCCCCTGCGCATCCCGATGCGGCGAAAGCCGTAGGCGTGATACACGGCGATCGCATGCCGGTTGCTCTGTCGCACCTCCAGCCACAGCCAGTGCGCGCCCTGGCTGATCGACCAGGCCACCAGTTCATCCAGCAGGACGCGGGCCCAGCCTCGCTTCTGGTGGTGCGGCGCCACGGTGATGTTCAGCAGGTGGACCTCATCCACGCCTTTCATGGCGACGAAGTAGCCAATCAGCTGATCGTCCATCAGCATCAGCTGTCCGTAATAGCCGGCGCGGATCGCATCCTCAAAATTACCCCGGGTCCATGGATGGCTGTAAGCCGCTTGCTCAATCGGCAGCAGCCGATCCAGCCAATCCAAGTCCAAGGCCTGGTAGCGCACATCGGTCAGCTGAGTCACTGCTTTCATGACACGCCCTGCCTCAACCCCGCCTCACGCTCCTGCGTGGTCTTGGCCACCTTGTCGCGCACATAGCGCGGCAACGCCAATTCCGGCGCCACCGCCTGCCCGGCCTTGAGCAAAGCGGGCGCCAGTCGCAACAAGGCCTGGGCTGTGGGCCTGGCAGGCCAGCAGGTTCGATGCGCAGGCAGGATCAGTCGATCGGAATAGACGGAAAACACATTGCCAGCCAGTGCGGCATCGGCTGTCAGCGCCAGATCCTGCGGCCGGCACAGGGCATCCTCCAGCAGCCGCGTCCATTGTCCGTGCTGGTACAGAAAGCTGGCCGCGTAAATTTCATCCATGCGCGCATCAAGCAAGGACTGGACACAGCATGTTGTCGCATCAGGCTGGTAATGGTGGCGCGCGTCCTCAGCCACCGCCAGCAGGGTGTCCACAGCCAGCACGCGCAGGCCCGCACCAAAGGCCAAGCCCTGGGCCACCGAGCAGGCGGTTCGCAAGCCAGTGAAGGAGCCTGGACCACAGCCAAACACGATCGCGTCGAGCTGCTGACAACGCAGCCCGGCCTGGTCAAGCAATTGCAGGATGGTCGGGAGCAGTGTTGCCGACGCCTGGGCACCACCGGGGCCCTCAAAACCCGACTCGCGGGTCTGCCCCCCGCTTTCATGGCTGAGCGCCACGCTCATCAGCTCGGTACTGGTATCAAAGGCCAGCAAATTCATGGGCGTACCGGCCATTTTTTGAAAAAATGCATGGGCTGATTATCTGCCGACACCGTTAGACTGTGCCCATGATGCCAGCCCGATTGTGTTTGCTGACTGCCTTGCGGCCGAGCTGGGCCGGGCTGATGTTCTGTCTGCTCTGGTTTGCCGGTGCCGGCGCCCAAGAGGCGCTACCCGCGTCCGTCCAGAGCGCAATGACCCGCGCTCGGGTGCCCCTGGATGCCGCCACCTTCCTGGTCCTCGAGGCAGAGGGCAAGGCGGCGCCTCGCCTGAGCCACCGCGCGGACGCGTCGATGAATCCGGCCTCGCTGATGAAGCTGGTGACCACCCTCAACGCATTGGAAGCGCTGGGCCCAGGCTTCACCTGGAAAACCCCGGTCTATGTCGAAGGAGCAGCACGCGATGGCACGCTCTATGGCAACCTCTATATCAAGGGGCAGGGCGATCCCAAGCTGGTGATTGAGCGTCTTTGGCTGTTGCTTCGGCGTGTTCGGGGCCTGGACATCAGGAACATTGCTGGCGACATCGTGCTTGATCGCAGCGCCTTTGAGATCAACCCCAACGATCCGGGTGAATTTGACGGAGAGCGGCTGCGCCCCTACAACGCCACGCCCGACGCCTTGCTGCTCAACTACAAGTCGGTGGTGATGACCTTTGTCCCCGACCGGGCCTCCAACGCCGCGCATGTCAGCTACGAGCCGCCCCTGGCTGGCGTTCAGATGCAAACCCATGTGCCGCTGAGCGAAGCCAGCTGCAATGACTACCGCGCATCCTTGCGCGCAGATTTCGCCGACCCGGCGCGTATCCGCTTTGGTGGCAGCTACCCGGCAGCCTGCGGCGAGCGTGTCTGGCCGGTGGCTTATGGCCAGCCCGCCAGCTACGCCGCACGCGCCGTCGAGGCCTTGTGGCGGGAAATGGGCGGTCAGTTGCAGGGCCGGGTGCGCGAAGGCGCGGTGCCGCAGGGTATGGCACCAGCTTTTGAGCTGAGCTCACCCACCTTGGCAGAGGTGATTCGTGACATCAACAAGTTCAGCAACAATGTGATGGCCCAGCAACTCTTTCTTAGCCTCAGCCTGCAGGCGCTGGGGCAAGGCAGTCAGACCGGCTCACGCCAGCTGGTGAACAAGTGGTGGATCGAGCGTTTTGGTCCCAGGGATGCCCCGACCCTGGACAACGGATCGGGCCTGTCGCGCCTGGAGCGCATTTCGGCAAACGCATTGGCGCAACTGCTGCAATACGCCTGGCGCTCTCCATTGCTACCCGAGCTGGCGGCATCACTGCCGATCAGCGGCATCGATGGCACCATGCGCCGCGCCAAAAACCGCGCTGAAGGAAGCGCCCACCTGAAAACCGGCAGCTTGCGCGATGTGGCGGCAGTGGCCGGCTATGTGCATGCGGCCAGCGGTCGGCGCTATGTCCTGGTGGCCATCATCAACCACCCCAACGCCAATGCCGCCCGAGCCGCAATCCAGGCCCTGATCGAGTGGTCGCACCAAGACTGATGCGCTCAGGCTGAGTTTGGCTGGCAGAACCACACTGGCAGAACCACACTCGCTTGCACGCAACGACTGCAGGCAAACTTTTGTTCAGGCCGCCGCCCGTACCAGACGGTCGCGCACCCCCGCCCAATCGGGCGAGGACGGCGGCATTTCGATCCAGATCAGCTCCAAGCCCTTGGCATCCAGCTCGCGCAGAACCGCAAACAGTTGGTGCGCGGCTGCATCCGCCTGGATGGGCATGCGCCGCAGAAGCACCCGGGTCGAAGGCAGACGCACTGGCGTTCGGGCATAGACAGCCAGCGAGAGGGTATCGGCCTGCTTGCCAAGCAGATCCAGCGCCGCCTGAAGTTGGTCGGTCTCCATCAGGCGCACCTGGGCGTTGGGCGCATAGTGGGACTCCAGCGTGCCGGATGCCCGCGGCGCTGGCTGGGCAAGCGCCGCTTGGCCACTCACCGTCGGGCCACAGGTTGACAAAACCTGGTCCCAGGTAATTTGGCCCGGTCGCAACAGCACCGGGGCGCCCCGGGTGCAGTCGATGATGGTGGACTCGATGCCAACCGCGCAAGCGCCGCCATCGAGCACCAGCAGCGCGTCGCCAAACTCATCACGCACATGATGGGCAGTGGTCGGGCTGACCCGACCAAACTTGTTGGCACTCGGCGCTGCCACACCATGGACGCCCAGGGCTTGCGCGGCACCCAGCAAGGCTTGCGCCACCGGATGCGAGGGGCAGCGCAGGCCAATCGAGTCCTGCCCGCCCGCGACCATGGCGCCCACATCCAGTTTGCGCGGCAGGATCAGCGTCAGCGGGCCGGGCCAGAAACGTTGCATCAGTGCGCGGGCAAATCCAGGCACTTCGCTGGCGAAGTCATCGACCCCGGCCACATCGGCCACATGGACGATCAGGGGGTGGTCCGCCGGACGCCCCTTTAGCGCAAACACTTTGGCCACCGCCGCATCGCTGCAGGCATCGGCACCCAGGCCATACACCGTTTCTGTGGGCAGGCCGATCAGCTCGCCCCGGCGCAACGCCTGCGCCGCGGCTTCAATCGCTGCCGAGTCCTGACCGTCAAGAATCATGCGCGCCGATCTCAGAAGGGGGCGATACCCAGCATTTGCGCAGCCGCCAGCGCGGTCTGGCGCACTTCCTCCACGGTGTTGCCCGTGATGTTGAGGTGGCCCATCTTGCGGCCTTTGCCGGCCTTGAGCTTGCCATACAGGTGCAGGTGTACCCCACTGAGGGCAAGCACCTTGTCCCAAGGTGGTACATCGTTGAATGCCAGCCAGACATCACCCAGCAGGTTAAGCATGATGCTGGGGCAATAGGGACGCGGCGGCACCAGCGGCAGTCCTGCCAAGGTGCGCACCTGCAGGTCGAACTGGGACTGGTCGCACGCATCCAGGCTGTAGTGGCCGCTGTTGTGCGGGCGCGGCGCCATCTCGTTGACCACCAGCGTGTCGTCCTGGAGAATGAAAAATTCCACGCACAGCACGCCCACATAGTGCAGCCCGTCCGCCACCGAGCGGGTGGCCGCAATCGCCTGATCAGCCAGGACAGAAGGAATATTGCCTGGATAGACCTCGGTCACCGCCAGAATGCCATCCCGATGCAGATTGCGCTGGACGGGAAAATGCACCATCTGGCCATCCCAGCCGCGCGCCACAATCACCGAGCATTCCGCCTTGAGCGGCAACATTTTTTCCAACACGCAGGGAACACGCTGGAGTGACTCCCAGGCGGCGGCCAGCTCGGCACGCGTCTGCACCCGCTGCTGGCCCTTGCCGTCATAACCCAGACGCGCAGTTTTCAGGATGCCGGGCAACAGCGCCTCCTGCACTGCTGCCAAGTGCGCATCTGACTCAATGAGCGCATGAGGCGCCACTGGCACACCACACTTGATGAAATGCGCTTTTTCCTTGGCCCGGTCCTGGGCGATCGCCACCGCATCGGCTGAAGGGGCCACCGGGCGTTGCGCACCCAGGGTCCGCAAGGCCGGCGCGGGGACATTTTCAAATTCGGTGGTGATGGCCGCACAACGCTGCATCAGTTGGGCCAGCCCCTGCTCGTCCAGGTAATCAGCCCGGACATGGTGGTGGCTGAGCAGGCCCGCCGGACTGACAGCATCAGGGTCAAGCACCGCGGTGAAGTAGCCCATACGCTGCGCAGCCTGCACAAACATGCGGCCCAGTTGCCCGCCGCCCATGACCCCGAGCGTGGCGGGCTGCCCGTTGACCATGGCGCCGGGAAGGATGATCTGGCGCGTCATGGTCAGAGCGCTGGCGGCAGGGTCATGTGGCGTGCGATCTCGGTCTGTTCGCTGCGATAGGCTTGCAGCTTGGTGCGCAAGTCCGGGTCATCCAACGCCAACATGGCCACCGCAAACAGGGCAGCGTTGGCCGCGCCGGCTGGGCCGATCGCAAAAGTCGCCACCGGAATGCCTTTGGGCATCTGCACAATGCTGTGCAGGGAGTCGACGCCCGACAAAGCCTTGCTCTGCACCGGCACGCCCAGCACCGGCACGGTGGTTTTGGCCGCCAGCATGCCCGGCAAATGGGCCGCACCGCCCGCGCCGGCGATGATGGCTTTGAGGCCGCGCTCGAGCGCGCTTTCGGCATAGGCAAACATATCATCCGGCATGCGATGGGCAGAAACCACGCGGGCTTCGTGCCCGATACCAAAGTGGTGGAGAATCTGGACTGCATGCTGCATGGTGTCCCAGTCAGAACTGGAGCCCATGACAACGCCGATAAGTGTTTTCATAATATTGCGGATCGGTCGACATGCCGGTTGGGTGTCGCCCGCGCCGATCATGTGATCAGACCCTGAATTTTACTTTTTTGCCATCAAGTCGTTCCTATGCTAGACATTACTACCGAAAACTTTCAAACCGAGGTGCTCCAAGCCTCGATGACCGTGCCTGTTCTGGTTGACTTCTGGGCACCCTGGTGTGGCCCGTGCAAGTCGCTGGGGCCGATCCTGGAAAAGCTGGAGGTCGACTATGGCGGGCGCTTTATTCTGGCCAAGGTCAACTCCGATGAGCAACAGGAACTGGCTGGAGCCTTTGGCATCCGAAGCATCCCGACCTGCGTGCTGATGGTTGACGGCAAGCCGGCGGATGGCTTCATGGGCGCTTTGCCCGAAGGCAAGCTGCGGGAATTCCTGGACAAGCATCTGCCCAGTGACGAGGCCTTGCAGGCTCAGGCGGAAGCGCAAGAAGCTCATGAACACCTGGAGTCTGGCGATGTGGACAGCGCCATGGCGCGCCTGGCCCAGGCTTTGGCAACCGACCCTGGCAACGATGACCTTCGCCATGACTACGTCAAGCTGCTGCTGGGCGCAGAAATGCTGGCCGAAGCCGCGGGCGTTCTGGCGCCTGCACTGGCGCAAATCCCGGTGCAACAGCGCTTTGAGGCCTTGCAGCAATGGCTCAACGCCCTGGAGTTTTCAGCCAATGATCCGCGTGGGCGCTGGACCCTGGCTCAGTTTGACGAAAAAATCAACGCCAACAAACGCGACTTCGAATCGCGCTTTGCCAAGGCGCGCGTTCTCATTGCCCACAAGGAATGGCTGGCCGCCCTGGATGAGTTGCTGGAGATCATCATGCGCGACAAAAAATGGGATGAAGAGGCTCCGCGCAAGACTTTTGTGGCCGTGCTGGAGTTGCTCTCCCCGCCCAAGCCCAAGGCCAGCCCAGAAACCACCAGCAAAAGTGCCGGGGGCATCGAGCTGGCTGGCCACAGCTCGGTGCAGCAGGACGAGCAAAGCGCTTTGGTTTCGGCCTACCGGCGCAAGCTGAGCATGGCGCTCAACTAGGGCGCCCGTTCAGCGCAAAAGGGCCAGGCAGTAGCCCAGGGCCAATCCCAGGCCCGTGCCAAACACCACCAGCCAGGCTGGCACCGGCGCGCCCATGCCGCCCGCTGGCGTTTGGCTGGATGGCGGGCTCAATTCAGTACGAGCCAAGGCCTGGACGGCCCCCCCGCCCAGCTGTTGGGTAAAAGCGGCAAAAAAATCATCCGCGGTCTTCTGTGCCACTGACTGGATCAGGCGGCTGCCCACGCTGGCAAGCTTGCCGCCGATATCGGCACTGGCCTGGTAAGACAGCACGGTCTGACCCTCCTCTTCATGCAATTTGACATGAGCGGTCATCTTGGCAAAGCCCGCAGCCCCACCCTGGCCACGTCCAGTGAGCGTGTACGCGTTGGGTGGATCCAGTTCGCTCAGTTCCACATTGCCCCGGAATGTGGCCGCGATCGGGCCCACCCTGGCAACCACAATGGCGCCGAATTCGGTGTCAGACAATCTGTCGAGCTCCTTGCAGCCAGGAATGCTGGCTTTGAGCATGAGGGGGTCGTTCAGCGCAGCCCATACCCGTTGTTGGGTCGCTGCAATACGTTGTTCACCAGAAAATTCGACCGCCATGGCTTAGCCTCCATAGTGCTTGATCAGCGACTGGGTACCCAGCCGCGCCATGCCCTGTTCAGCCAGACCCTGAAAAAGCTTGCGCGCCAGCGTAAGGCCTGGCAAGTCCAGCTGCATCCTTTGCGCTTCGGCCAAGGCAATGCCCAGGTCCTTGATGAAATGTTCGATAAAGAAGCCGGGCGCGAAGTCTCCAGCAATCATCTTGCCGCCCATCACAGTCAGTTGAAATCCGGAGGCGGCACCACCACCAATCGACTTGAGCACAGTGGCTGGATCGAGACCTGATTTTTTGGCATAGGCCAAGCCTTCGCTGACGCCCATGATGGTGGAGGCAATCACGATCTGATTGCACATCTTGGTGTGCTGACCAGCGCCAGGGCCGCCTTGCAGCACGATGTTCGCGCCCATCAACTGCAGTATGGGCAAGGCTTCATCAAAAGCTGCCTGCGAGCCGCCCACCATGATGGACAGCTTGGCATCGCGCGCGCCGATATCCCCCCCAGAGACAGGCGCATCCACCGAACGGCAGCCTGTCTTGTCCGCAGCAGCCGCAATACGTACCGCCAACTCCGGACTGGAGGTGGTCATGTCGATCAGCAGGGCCTTGTGGGCGTTAGCCAAGATCCCGTTCTCACCGAGGTAGACCTGCTCCACATCATGGGGGTAGCCCACCATGGTGATCACCACCTGGACCCGGGATGCCACTTCCCCGGGGGAGGCGCACCACTGGGCGCCACGGCTGATCAGTTCTGCGGCTCTTTGACGAGAGCGGTTGAATACAAAAAGCGGATGGCCAGCCGCCAGAAGATGGCCCGCCATGTGGCCGCCCATATTGCCCAAGCCGATGAAGCCGATGGCCGCCTTGTTATTGCTCATGCTGTTTCCTTGTTTGAAACTGTTGCCGCGCGAATCAGAGCGCGTAAATACATGGGTGTCAGGGGTTGTTTTTCCACCTTGACGCCCAGGGGCGCCAGGGCATCAGCCACAGCGTTGGATAGCGCCCCGATCGCACCCATCACCCCCCCCTCGGCCATGCCCTTGATCCCGGCTGGGGTTCGCCGATTGGGCGTGTGCATGGAAAGAATCTGGATATGTGGCAACTCACAGGCTGTGGCCACCAGGTAATCGGCCAGGGTACCGGTCAGATTCTGGCCGTTGGCGTCGTACTCCACATGCTCAAACAAGGTCCCTGACAGGCCCATGGCAATTGCCCCCAGTTGCTGCCCTTCGACCACCACAGGGCTCAACACCGTGCCGCAGTCTTCTGCCACCACATACCGCCTGATGTGCACCGCGCCCGTTTCAGCCATCACTTCAACTTCACAGACATGCGTGGAGTTGGAATAAGTCATCGGGGGCGGGTCGTAAGTCTGGTGAAACTCCAAACCCGGGCTCATGCCAGCGGGCAGGCTGGTAGGGTCCAGGTAGGCTTGTCGCGCGATATCCGCCAGGCTCAGACGGGTGTCTTGCCAGTCATCTTCTTGTTTGCGTTGAACGCGCGCATCCAACATGCGCAGGGGGACATCCTCAGCAAGTCCTAGTTGGTGGCGCGCAATTGCCAACACATGTGACTGCGCCTGACGAGCGCACAACACAAGGGTGCCACCACCCGCTGTGCCACCCCGGGCCCCACGGCTTCCCATGCCATAAGGGGCAATGTCGGTATTCCCCAGCAGCACACGCACCTGCGTCAAAGGCACGCCCAGACCTTCAGCCACCGCGTGGGACAAAGAGGTTTCGTATCCCTGGCCGGTGGGGCCCAAGCCTACCGAGGCGTTGACAACCCCAGAGGGCTCGATGCGAATCCAGGCAGCCTCATGACCAGAGCCGGGAATTCCGGCTGACTTGTAGAACTTGGAGCCATAGGTGGTGGATTCCACCACCGTACAGATACCCAGCCCGAGGTAACGCGACTGCGCCAATGACGCCTTCTGACTGCGACGAAAGCTGTCGTAGTCGATGGCTTCTACAGCTGCATCCAGCGTCTGTCGCGGGGTGATGTCCTCCAGCACCTCGCCGGTAGCCATGGAGTATGGATACTCATGGGCGCTGAGCATATTGAGCCGGCGCACAGCAAGCGGGTCTTGTCCTAGCGCACGTGCAACCGCATCCAGGGTGCCCTCCATCAACCAGCTGGTGATGGCCATAGGCGCACGCATTGGACCATTTGCCACCTTGTTGCTCAGCACGACGCGTACATCGTAGCTGTAATCCTGAACCTTGTAAGGTCCAGTGAGAATCATCGCCACCACGCGCGCCAGGTAATTGCCTGGATAAAAGCTGTAGGCTCCAAAGTCCTCGACAATTTCCAGCTCCAGCCCCAACAGCTTGCCATCGGCATCCACTGCGGCGCGTGTTCGACAGAAGTCTTCGCGGGCCTGGGATGAAGCCAGCAGATTTTCCATGCGATCTTCTCGCCAGCGTACGGCTTGGCCCAGCTGGCGCGCCGCTGCAGCAACCACAAGTTCTTCGCGGTAGAGAGCAATCTTTTGACCGAAGCCGCCCCCCACATCTTGTGAAATGATCGTGACCTGGGATTCGGCCAGGCGTAATCGGGCAGCCAGGGTCGTTCGATAGGGGTGTGGCACCTGATTGCCCACATGAAACGTCAGATGGCTTCTACCCGCGTCCCAAAGCGCAACACAGCCACGAGTTTCGATGGGCAAGTGGGTTTGACGATGCATCGAAAAGGTGCTTTCGACCACCCGATATGCTTCGCGTTTGCGCGCCGATGGGTCGCCAAAGCTTGCCTGCTGGTGTGACAAGAGATTGGACGGCAAAGCATCATCCACCCGGGGTGAGCCTGGTGCCATGGCTTGCCACATATCGGTAACTGCCGGCAAGAGTTCGTAGTCGACCTGTACCAACTCGGCCGCATCTTCTGCCACATACCGGTCACAGGCAATCACACAGGCCACCGGATCGCCCTGAAAACGCACCTTGTCGATGGGCAGGGCGTCCATTTCCATCGGCTGCAGGCCTTCTATGGGTGGCGCCATCCGTTGGCGTGTGGTCCACTGTGCAAGGTCCTGTCCGGTGAAGACCGCCACCACCCCGTCAATTTTCAGCGCAAGCCCGGGGTCAATGCTCTTGATGCGCGCATGCGCGTGCGGCGAACGCACAAAACAGGCGTGCAGGGCACCGGGGACTTCCACATCATCGACATATCGTCCCTGTCCGGTCAGAAAGCGGTAATCTTCCTTGCGCGGTGCGTGCTGGCCTATGTAATGGAAGTTTTCTTGACCCATGGCTAGGGCTCCGTACGCATCTGCTGGGCAGCCCGAAGAATGGCCAGCACAATGCCCTGATAACCGGTGCAGCGACATAAATTGCCCGCAAGCGCCTCGCGTACCTCTGCTTCACTGGGATCCGGGTGTTGGCGCAGAAAGGCCTCGAAGGTCATCACGATACCTGGCGTGCAAAATCCGCATTGCAGGCCATGCGCTTCATGCAAGGCCTGCTGCAAAACTGAAAGCCGGCCCTTGGTCGCGACGGACTCGATGGTGGACACTTCATGGCCTTCCATCTGCACGGCGTAGGTCAGGCAGGAACGCAGAGGTTGGCCGTCCACCAGCACCGTGCAGGCACCGCATACCCCGTGCTCACAACCCACATGGGTTCCTGTCAACCGCAAGTCTTCACGCAGCACATCGGCAAGCAGCTTACGCGGCTGAGCGCGCACCGCATGGTTGCGGCCATTGACTGTGAGAGTGAGCTCCCGCAAACCCGTCTCACTCATCCCGCATCCCCTCTGGCGCGCTGAAGAGCGCTAGCCAAGGCCTGGCGGGTCAGCGACCCGGCCAGGTCCTGACGGTAATCAGCTGGAATCCGACTGTCCTCGGCCGGGTTCGCCAAATCCTGGACCGCTTGCGCAACATCACTTATCCATGCCATGTTGGGCTGGCGCCCCACAAAGCCTTGCAAGTGGGCCGACAAGTTGAGCGGGGTCGCGTGCACGCCACCCACGCCCAGCCGTATACCCATTACCCGCTCATCCCGCAGCGCTAGCGTGCAGGCCACGGCCACGATCGCAAAGTCACCATGTCGTCGACTGAATATCTCAAATGCCTCAGCCTCGTGCTCAGTCGCTGCTGGAAAGCGCACACTTCGGATGATTTCATCGGGCGCCAACGACGTGTTCATGGCGGAGACAAAAAATTCCTGGGCGGGAACGGTTCGCCGGCTTCGGGCACTTTGCAGCTCCAGGCCTGCGCCCAGGGTCACGGCCACCAGAGGCAACTGCGCAGCTGGATCAGCGTGCGCCAGACTTCCGCCCAGGGTGCCACGCTGCCGAATCGCATAGTGGCCAATGGTTTGCGAGGCTCTGGCCAGCAAGGGGCAGCGACGCCGCAACAGTGGCGATTGCGCCAACTGATGATGACGGGTGAGCGGCCCTACTTCAAGCGTATCGCCCTGGTCGCGAATATAGGCCAGTTCGCTCAGATCATTCAGATCGATCAGCCGCTGGGGTGTGGCCAGGCGCATATTCAGCATGGGCCCCAGGCTCTGGCCACCGGCCAACACCTTGGCCTCGCCTTCGCCCGAAGCAAGCTGGCTCAGCGCATCCTCGATAGACTCCGCCCGCCAGTAATCAAAGGCCGCAGGTTTCATGCAGGATACATCAGGTTGCTGCCGCTTTGTTTGTCAAAAAGATGGAGGCGGTTGAGGTTCACCCTCAGGCGGGCGGGCTCGCCCAATCGGTGTTTGCCTTCCTTGCCCACCCGTAAAAAGGTTTTCACGCCCTCGACCTCGATCTCCAGGAACTGGTCGGATCCAACGGGCAGCACCGACAGCACCCGGCCCTCAATGCCATCCTCTCCTGTCGGGCCATCAGTTTCGACATCTTCTGCGCGCATGCCCAACACCACTTCGCGTCCCGCTTGTCCAGCCAGGCACTGCTGTGCCATGGGTGGTAGCGCTAGCGTCAGGGAGCCGCGTTGAAACTTGAGTTGCCCTTGACGCTCGATCAACTGCCCGTCAAGAAAATTGATCGAGGGGTTGCCCAGAAAAGCCGCCACGAACATATTGGCCGGCCGCTCGTAAATCGCGTCAGGCGAACCGATCTGCTGAACCACACCGCCTTTCATCACCACAATGCGGTCTGCCAAAGTGAGCGCTTCTGCTTGGTCATGCGTGACGTAGACAAAAGTGGTTTGCATGGCTTGATGCAGCTGCTTGATCTCGGCGCGCATCGAGATGCGCAATGCAGCGTCCAGATTGGACAGCGGTTCATCCATCAAAAATACCTGGGGCTGCCGGACCATGGCGCGCCCCAGTGCTACGCGTTGGCGCTGGCCACCTGAGAGCTGGTCCGGGCGACGCTGCAGCAAAGGTTCGATTTCAAGTCGTCGCGCTGCATCGCGCACCCGACGGTCGATTTCTTCGCGCGGGTGCTTGCGCATTCTGAGACCAAAAGCAATGTTGTCGTAGACGCTCTTGTTCGGGTACAGCGCGTAGCTTTGAAACACCATGGCAACGTCGCGCTTGTGTGGCGGCGTGATGTTCATGAGTTCGTCATCGAAAAACAGACTGCCCTCACTCACATCCTCCAGGCCGGCAATCATGTTCAGCGTGGTCGACTTGCCGCAGCCGGAGGGGCCAAGGAGCACCAGAAACTCCTTGTCCTCAATGACCAGGTTGAAATCCTTGAGCGCCACAAAGCCATTGGGGTACTGTTTGCCAACACTTTCAAATCGGATGCGTGCCACGATAATTCCTTTGCTAGCCTTTGACTGCGCCAGCGGTCAGGCCGGAGACGATATAGCGCTCGAACACCACAGCCACGATCACGGGTGGAATGATGGCCAACACACCCGCTGCGTTGATGAATGAAAAACTGATGCTGAAATCGGAGGTGAAGGATGCCACCACAATCGGCATGGTCTGCGCAGCCGGCGTTTGGGTAAACATCAGGGCCAGCAGCAACTCGTTCCAGCTGGTGAGGAAAGTGAATAGAACCACCGCCACCAGCGAGGGCAAGGCCAGGGGAAGGTAGACCAACAGCATGGTCTGCAAACGCGAGCAGCCATCCACTCTTGCCGCCTTGTCCAATTCGTCAGGCAGTGACTCAAAGTAATTGGTCAAAATGAATATTGAAAACGGCACGGTGATGGCCAGGTAGGTGATCACCAGTGAGCTCAGTGTATCCAGCAGGCCAAGCTTGTGGATGAAAAGAAAGAAAGGGACCACGAGCGCGATGTCTGGAATGACGCGCGTGGAGAGCATGAAATAGATCGAGGTGGAGCGCCCTATGAATCGGATTTTCGCGAGCGCATAAGCGGCAGGCACGCTCACCAGGAGGTTGAGCACCACCACGGCCAGCGCCACCAGCAGGCTGTTCCACATGGACGGCAGCAGATTGCTCGCGGTGGAGGGAATGAAGCCGCCCGTGGCGGGGTCGCCCTGCTTTCGGTTTTCGTAAGTGACAACCTTGTCCTTGGCTGTAAAAATCGCTTGAAAGTTTTCAATCGTTGGCTGTTGCGGGACCCAGTGAGGCGGAACGGAAGTGATCTCAGCCTCTGACTGCAGGGAAGATGACACCAACCAGGCTATCGGCGCCAGCACATACAGCACAAACAGGAGGGACCCGAAAAAGAGTAAGGCCTTTTGGCCCAGCAAGTCCAAGCGCATATGGGTCAAAGCTTTCGGCTAGTGCTGCGAATGATGAAAAATGCCAGCATGAAGGTGGCCACAGCCATGATGTAGGCCAGGGCTGATCCGGTGCCGAATGCCAGCTTGCGGAAAGTTTCCACATACACCTGCCAGGCCAGCACATGCGAAGCTTCCGCAGGCCCGCCCTCGGTCAGAATGAAGAACAGGTCAAAGTGACGTATCGCCATCATGGCTTCATAAATCATGACCAGGGCGAAGCCAGGCACCAGGGCCGGCAGTGTGATATGCAAGAACCTTTGCCATACATTGGCGCCATCGACCTTCGCTGCGCTGTACAAATCTGCGCGGATGGACTTCAGGGTCACCAGGATCAAGATGGTGGCCAGGGGCACTTCCTTCCAGACAAACGCATTGGTGATCAGGCCCATGGTTTTATTGACATCGCCCAGCATCACCAGATACTTGTCGATCAACCCAAGCTGTAACAGCAGTCCGTTCAGTGCGCCGTACCCGGAGTCATATATCCACTTCCACATCAGGCCGTTGGCCACATAGGGAATCGCCCAGGGGATCAGCAATATGGCCGAAAGCACCCGTCGGCCGCGGAACTCCTGGTTCAATAACAATGCCATGAGCAGCGCAATGACCATAATGGCGGTCACTGACATGACGGTGAACGAGGCCGTGCGCGTGACAGATTCCCAGAACAGTGGGTCGGCAAATATTTTCAGGTAGTTGTCGAACCAGACAAATGGGACCCGGTGCGGGCGCGTGAGCTTCAGGTCATAAAGACTGACCCAAAAAGAGTAAATGACCGGAAAGACCGCCACGACCATCAGCACCACCAGCATGGGGCTGAGAAGCCACATGGCGCTCTTCTGATCGTAGGCGCTCACTGGATAGCGCCAGGCGCCGCGTACTGCCGCCAGCGGATTTTTCATCGTGAAAAGCTCTCACCCAGGACCCGGGGCGCCGTCCTGGCGCCCACAGGTCTGATCATTTGCGCATGTCATTCCAGGCGGTCATGGAACGCTTGAGAGCGTCGGCGACTGAACTCTTGCCAATGATGGCGGATTGCCAGGCCGTTCCGTTGACCTCATCCCACTCGCCAAACCAGCGCGTGATCACGTCTTTTTTGCGTGCGAGCTGTTGCTGCTTTTCGTACATCGCAATATCGGAGAACTTGGCATAGCCAGCCTTGACATCTGGATCCTTGAAAAGCTCCTTGACCGAAAAGCCTGCTCCGATATCGTTGAACACCATTTTTTGGAACTGGTATTTGCCATCCGCCTTGCCGCCAAACCATTCGATCAGCTTGACCGCCTCGGCGGCACGCGATTTGTTGGCGGCGGCCTGCTGGGTCATGCCGTAGAAACGTATCCAGCCAACGGTGGCATTGCTGCCGCCCGGGCCGGCAGGCATCATTGCCTGCTTGGCGTTGCCGGCAATGGCTGACTGCTTGGGATCGTTCAGGGTGCGCACACGGTAGCGCCCCAGCATGGCAAAAGCATGGTTACCCGAGCTGAAAGACTTCAGGCCATTGAGCTCACCAATTTCAACGCATGCTGGAGACACAATTTTGTGCTTATTGACCGCATCCACCAACCATTGCATCGCCCGATGTGCGCCCTTTTGCGGGTCGGCCATCAGGGGGTTGTAATTGTCGTCTGCAAAGCGGCCCCCGTGGGAATAAACCATGGCCGTCAGGAACTCAATCAGCCAGCTCTCGCGGGCCATCGACAGCATCAATGGGTATTCGGCGATACCGGCTTTTTTCATGGCCAATGATTGTTGGACCACCTCATCCCAGGTCTTGGGGGGTTCCTTGATGCCGGCTTTTTTCAGTTTCTCGGCATCATAGAAAAAGGCCATGTGGTCGGAGTAATAGGTCAGGCCGTACTGCTTGCCCTTGTAACGCATGGATTGGGTGGCAAAGTCATCGACGTCTGCGTTGTACTTGATCAGCTCAGGGTAGCCATCAACCGGCGCCAGCCAACCCGCATCGGCCCACTCCGGCAACCAGCTGTCAGAGACCCACATGACATCCATGGGGGCTTTACCCACAAATTTGGTGACCATGGTGTCTCGGTACTGCGCCCATGGAGAGTTGCTGTAATTCACCTTGATGCCAGTTTTGGCTTCGAAGGCGGTCAGATGACTCTTGACCGTATCGACCGCAGCGGACCAGGTATGAAAGTTCAACGCTCCAGCCTGGGCATGGCCTGGCAAGGCAAGCAGGCCCGAACCGGCGATGCCGGTGGCCGCAGAAAGCTTAAGAAAGTCGCGCCGACTTGCGTCGTTCGTCCAAAAATTGTCCATGGCCGTCTCCAGGTTAAGTCAATGTTCAAGGTTCACCCGCCAGCAGGCGGGGATTGTCGCCACACAGGCAGCAAATTATTTTCGCAAATCTCCAATTCGTCAAGTGACGATGGAGTTGGCCCATGACAAGTCTTTTCGCGGGCCCGCATGGTGCACGAATTCATCGCACTCCACGCTTCATTTGGCCGGAGAAAAGCTGGCAGGGTTGAGAAAAACACTTTCTTGGTGCACCAGAAAGGGCAGAATGCTCGGTAAAAATTCTGCCCACTCCGTATCTTTGGCCATTTTGGCGCGTTGCTGGGAACGGTGCGCCAAATCGTCATAGGCCCAGAGAAACACGATTGAATTCAACACCCCGGATTCCTTGGTCCAGCACCCGATCAGCTTGGCATAGCGCGTGATGATGTGCAAGCCGCTTTCCTGATAGATTTTCAGAAATTCAGCGGCCTTGCCAGCCTGTACCTGGTAGGTTCTCATTTCATAGATCACAGCGCTCTCCTATATCGTCAATTGACGACTATTTTGCCATTGCCGGCGCCGTCCCGCTACCATACGCCTCATGCGAGCCAAATCCGCCTTGCTTTCCAATGCCCGGCAAAGGGCTGCCCCTGGCAGCGGCCGGCGTGTGACCCTGCGTATGACGGCCGTTGAGCGACGCGCACAGGTCTTGTCCAAGGCCTACGATTTCTTTTCCGAGTACGGCCTGACAGCACAGACGCGCGCGCTGGCGGATGCCTGCGGTGTGTCGCAGCGTTTGCTCTACAGCCTGTTTCCCAACAAGGCTGCACTGATCCAGGCGGTCTATGAAAGTGAGATTGCCGGTGTCTTCAAGGCGCACTGGTTTGTGCTGCTGCGCAACCGCGACTTGCCGATCGAGCGTCGCTTGAACAACTTTTACGTGGAGTATTACGACGCCGTACTGACACGACGTTGGCTGCGTCTGTTTCTTTATGCTTCGTTGGCCGAAGTCGAGATCGCGCCCACCTATATCTCAGCCCTGATCACGCACCTGCTGGAAACGGTGGTGGAGGAAGCCTGCACTGAGCTGGGGCTGCGGGTATCGCGCAGCAAGGCCTTGCAGCATGAAATCGGCTGGATATTGCATGGTGCCGTCTCCCATCTGGCGATCCGCCGACACATTTATCAAGGCGAGGCACTTCTTGATGAAAAGAAGGTGATTGCTCTTCAAGTGCGCGCCTTTTTACATGGGCTGCCCTCGGTCCTGTCCTAGCCTGGGCGGCTGCCAAGGTCTTATTTGCGAGGATTCACTTTTTTTGTCCATTTCATTGGCAAAATTGCGCCCTAAGACAGCCATTTGACGTTTCTATGGAGCCCCCACATGAGCATCGCCACCATTGATCATTACCTCGCAGGACAGGCCGTCGCGGGCACTTCGGGCCGAACACAGGATGTTTTCAATCCGGCCACCGGCTCGGTGAGTGGCCGCGTCGCCCTGGCCAGCAGCGCCGAAGTGAATGCGGCGGTGGCTTCGGCCCAGGCAGCCTTTCCGGCCTGGGCTGACACCTCGCCGCTGCGGCGGGCCCGGGTGATGTTCAAGTTTCTTGAATTGATGAATCAGCACCGCGATGATTTGGCACGCCTGATCACCGCCGAACATGGCAAGGTGTTCACCGACGCCCAGGGCGAGGTCACCCGCGGCGTCGAAATCCTGGAATTTGCCACTGGCATTCCGCAGCTGCTCAAGGGCGATTTCACTGAACAGGTTTCCACCGGCATGGACAACTGGACGGTTCGCCAGCCGCTGGGCGTGGTGGCGGGCATCACCCCATTCAATTTTCCGGTGATGGTGCCCATGTGGATGTTTCCGGTGGCCATAGCAGCAGGCAACACTTTTGTCCTCAAACCCAGTCCGATTGATCCCAGCCCCTCGCTGCTGATGGCTGAATTGCTGAAGCAAGCCGGCCTGCCCGATGGGGTTTTCAATGTGGTGCAGGGTGACAAAGAGGCGGTGGACGCGCTGCTGGCCCATCCCGATGTGAAGGCGGTGAGTTTTGTCGGCTCCACACCGATCGCCAATTACATCTATGAAACGGGTGCTCGCAACGGCAAGCGCGTGCAGGCCCTGGGCGGCGCCAAAAACCATATGGTGGTGATGCCAGACGCCGACCTGGATCAGGCAGTGGACGGTTTGATTGGCGCGGCCTATGGCTCGGCCGGTGAGCGCTGCATGGCCATCTCGGTGGCTGTGCTGGTGGGCGATGTGGCCGACAAGATCATGCCCCGGCTGGTTGAGCGGGCCAAGACGCTGAAAATCAAGAATGGCATGGAACTCGACGCCGAGATGGGTCCGATCGTGACTGGCATTGCACATCAGCGCATCAGCGGCTACATCGAACATGGCGCCAAGGAAGGCGCCAAGCTCCTGGTGGATGGTCGGAGCTTTCGTGCTGCCAGCGCTGGCGCAGGCTGCGAAAAGGGATTCTGGATGGGCGGCACCCTGTTCGACCATGTGACCCCCGAGATGAAAATCTACAAGGAGGAAATTTTCGGCCCGGTGCTGGCCTGTGTGCGGGTGCCGGATTTCGCCACTGCGGTGAAACTGATCAATGACCATGAGTTTGGCAACGGTGTGGCCTGCTACACCCGTGATGGCAATGCCGCGCGTGAATTTGCTCGCCGCATCCAGGTGGGTATGGTGGGCATCAATGTGCCGATCCCGGTACCCATGGCCTGGCATGGTTTTGGCGGCTGGAAGCGCTCGCTCTTTGGCGACATGCATGCCTATGGCGAAGAGGGTGTGCGCTTCTACACCAAGCAAAAATCGATCATGCAGCGCTGGCCCGAGAGCATTGGCAAGGGGGCCGAGTTCACCATGCCGGTATCGAAGTAAGCCACCCGGCTGAAACTTCACCTTGTCATGAGTGACACCATTTTTGACTACATCATCGTCGGCGCCGGCACCGCCGGTGCCTTGCTGGCCAACCGGCTGAGCGCGGACTCTTCCAAACGCGTGTTGCTGATTGAAGCGGGTGACAAGGACAACTACCACTGGATCCATATTCCGGTTGGCTACCTCTACTGCATTGGCAACCCACGGACCGACTGGCTCTATCAGACCGAGCCGGAGCCGGGGCTCAACGGCCGCCAGCTGCGCTATCCGCGTGGCAAGACCCTGGGTGGCTGCTCCAGCATCAACGGCATGATCTATATGCGCGGTCAAACGCGCGACTACGATCATTGGGCCCAGGTCACGGGTGACGAGACCTGGAGCTGGTCTCAGGTGTTACCGGCCTTCAAGCAGCATGAGGACCATTACCTGGGCGCCGATGCCCTGCACGGCGCTGGCGGCGAGTGGCGAGTCGAAAAACAACGCTTGCGCTGGGATGTGCTGGATGCCTTTGCCCAGGCGGCGGTGCAGGCCGGAATTCCTGCCACTGCCGACTTCAACCGCGGCAACAACGAGGGCGTGGGTTATTTCGAGGTCAATCAGAAAAAGGGCTGGCGCTGGAATACCGCCAAAGCGTTCCTGCGCCCGGCCTGCCAGAGCCGCGCCAACTTCACGCTCTGGACCCAGTCCCAGGTTTCCAGGTTGCTGATCAGCCAGCGGCCCGATGGCCACAGTGTCTGCACCGGCGTCCAGGTATGGAATGGGCAGGAGATGGTGCAGGCCCATGCCGCTCGCGAAGTGATCCTCAGCGCAGGAAGCATTGGTTCGGTTCAAATTCTGCAGCTCTCGGGGATCGGTCCCGCAGAACTTCTTCAGCGACATGGGATTGAGGTGTTGCATGACCGCCCGGGGGTGGGCGCCAATCTGCAGGACCATCTGCAAATCCGCTCGGTCTACAAGGTGCAGGGCGTCCAGACCCTCAATACCCTGGCCAACTCGCTCTGGGGCAAGACAAAAATCGGCCTGGAATATGCCTTCAAGCGCAGCGGGCCCATGAGCATGTCGCCCTCACAACTGGGCGCCTTCACCAAGTCTGACCCGTCCCAGCAATGGCCCAATATCGAATACCATGTGCAGCCCCTCAGCCTGGATGCCTTTGGCGAACCCTTGCACCGTTTCAATGCCTTTACCGCCAGCGTCTGCAACCTCAATCCAAGCAGTCGTGGCACGGTGGCCATCCGTAGCGGCCATTTTCTGGATGCCCCAGCGATTGCCCCCAACTACCTGAGCACGCCGCAAGACCGCAAGGTGGCAGCCGATTCGCTGCGCGTGACCCGACACATTGCCGCCCAGCCGGCGCTGGCCAGATATCAACCCGAAGAGTGGAAGCCCGGCGTGCAGTACCAGAGCGATGAGGAGCTGGCGCGCCTGGCGGGAGATATTGGCTCCACCATCTTTCACCCGGTTGGCACCACCCGGATGGGCCGCAGCGAGGACCCTCAGGCTGTGCTGGACTCGCATCTGCGCGTGCGCACTCAGCACGGCCTGATTGCGGGTTTGCGCGTGGTGGATGCGGGTGCCATGCCCACGATCACCAGTGGCAACACCAATTCGCCCACGCTCATGATGGCCGAAAAGGCCGCGGCCTGGATTCAGCAGGAAGCAGGCGCCTGATCCTGCCTACCGGGTGCTAGGGAAACCCCCAATCGGGTCGTTGATCGGAGTGGTTTACATTTGTACCCATTGATGTGCGTCCCAGCGCACCTCGATTGGAGCCGAGGAGTCAACAAAAAATCTGCCCACCGACAGGGCTTGGGCGTAGAGCATCGTCAAAAAGCACCCGAATGGGTGCTTTTTGTTGGGCGGCACTAGGGACTATGCGCGCTCAGCGTGGCGGTGGCCAGGCCATCTCATCGGCCCTGCGCGGCTTGCCAATCGGGGCGGCAGCCTGGCCTTTGCGCGCAGCGGCGATGTCTTCTTCGCTGGGGTACTGGCCCAGCAGCCAGTAGTCGAACACCCGACGCGCTATCGGTGCAGCGTGCTCAGCGCCAAAACCGGCGTTTTCCACCACCACCGCCAGCGCAATCTTCGGGTCATCCGCTGGTGCAAAAGCGATGTAGAGGGCATGGTCGCGCTGGTGCTCCTCCATTCTCGCCGCGTTGTATTTCTCCTTCTGGCCAATGGTGACTGCCTGCGCAGTGCCAGTTTTGCCGGCACTCAAATAGCCCGCCCCGGCAAACACCCGGGCAGAGGTACCTTCCTGGGTCACGCCCACCAGGGCGCGGCGGATCACCTCGACATTGGCCGGTGCAAACCCCAGGTCCTGGGGCGACTTGGGGGGCACGGGCATGCGCTGCATGGTGACCGCGTCCTGCGTGGACAACACCAGCTGGGGCACATACCGAGTGCCCC
>Ga0129333_10001361_pt1 | contig 22058 bp, 5 predicted proteins | sample CPB6_08_DNA_FD_94474 | JGI IMG/M metagenome (GOLD analysis project Ga0129333, IMG submission 94474) | Freshwater to marine salinity gradient microbial communities from Chesapeake Bay, USA - CPBay_Sum_0.6_0.8_DNA | ecosystem: Environmental > Aquatic > Marine > Coastal | place: USA: Chesapeake Bay...
GCAGCTCTACCAGATCTAGCTTCAAAGTAAATAGGTCTACCATTATTTTTATTGGTAACATTATACTCTTTATCAAAGAATAATATATTACCGCTTTCATCTGTAACAGCAAACATTAAGTTATCAGCTCTTGAGTAAGCTGTTTTATCATATATATGATCGCTATTAACTAAAGTTTCTAATGCTCCTCTAGGTATTGCAGTTAAACTATAACCGTAGTCGTTATCTTCAGCTTTGTTAGTTATGTGTAGGATGAAATCGTAGTAAAACTGCTTTGCTGGGTCAGGAACTCTATCCCCAACTTTAGTGCTAGCATTCACTAGATTCTGCATACCTGTTGTAGAAAACAAGCTATCTACAATATAATTAAATGATGTTGCAAGCTCTAGCTTATCGCCGGCAGGAAGGTTGCCGCTAGTAGATTGCTGAAGTGAACTTTTTACTTCAGCTTCTTGTATATTTTCTATAGCTTCTCCTGTGCCTAAATAAGCTTGAACCTTTGAGTAGTCCTCAAACTCAAGCATCTTATCTGTAATGTAGTTTAAGTTAAACCCATTCTTAATAAGATGCATTGTTACGTTATTGTTTATAAAAGCAGCTTGGCTTATAATGCCAGGTAAAATTTGAGCATAAGCCTCTGTTACCAAAGGGTCGGTTACATTCTTAGAGATCAAATCTAAAGTATCCCGCATGTATTTTTCTACATCAACGGGTTCTTTAGCTGTAAATGCATCGTAAAGATCACGATACACCATTTGGTAAAAAGAATCTCTTTCTTCTTGACTTATACTACAAATTGCCATTATTCACAACGATTTTTAAGTTTATCTAAAAAGTTATTTTTAACCTCAGCTTTTGACATTTTTTCAGCTTCACTAGCTAGTTTAGCTTGAGCATCTTTATCATTAGATAAAGTCTCTGCATTAGATTTAGACTCGGTCATAACTTCTTCAGTTTCAGGTTTTGGTGCGGGTGCTTTCTTTTTCTTACCTGTTGAAACAACCATCTTATCAAGGCCTTCAACAGTTTCTTCATCTAAGACTTCACCTATAGCATCCTCGTCATTCAAAGGTACAACAGTAACCTCTTTTTTACTAACTTTTTTAACTTTAACTATACGACCATCATTGAGTTTAATGATCATACCAACTTCTGGTTTTACAGTAGTTGGTTCTTCAGTTACTTCTTCAGGTACTACTACTATATCTTCTACAGTAATACCGTATAGTTTTAACTCATCTATAATTTTAGCAATCTTGTCACCTAACTCCTTGATTTTAGTTAAGTTAGCAGAACTAATAGCTGCAATCTGTTGTCCTCTTAACTTAGCTAACTTTTCTTTTAACCCTTCAATTCTTCTTTCTTGCTTAACTTTTTCTTTTTCAGCAAGGGCATCTTCTTCTTCTTGAGTTCTAGTAACTGCTTCTGAGCCAGCTGGTCTTCCATATCCTGTTACTTCAAAGATGTCTCTAGATGTATTAAGCTTTAATAAGATAGCTGGGTTTTCTTCAGTACCAGTATTTAAAGTATCAAGATTCTTAACACTACCATCTGGATTAGTAAACAATTGTATTGGTAGGATATAGATGTCTTTGATGTCTTCTCCGGTAGCTTGACGAATTAACTCGCGGTAAGCTAACTGCTGAATAGTGTGACCACGCTCATATTGAAACTCATCTGCAGGATCATTGTAGCTATCAACTAAGTTTCTAGTAGATGTCTTTAAGTCAATGATACCCAAATTACCGTTCTTATCATAGAATAGGAAGTCAATTTCCCCAGCACGAGGTCCGGCTATATCTCCAAATAAAGTTGGAATACCACCTATAATCTTAAGACCTTTAGCATTTAAGTATTGCTTAATACCTTGCATAGTATTAAACAACTGAGCTGGGAAAGTTGCCGTGTACGTCATCATCTTTTCACCACTCTCAGAATCAACTGTACCTGCTAACTCTTCTAGCTTTTGTTTTACGTCTTCTGCTGTAACAAGTTTACCATCAAAGAAGTCACGGAAAATAGGGTCAAGAACATTACCTCGGTTAGCTGCAGTAGTATTAGTAAACTTCTTCTGCAATATATCCCTAACGATATCACTAACACGAGCAACCTTATTACCATCTTTTTCATAGCCACCAGGTACTTTAACAACACCGCTATCTTTAAGGTTCTTAGCAAGTTTAGCAATAAAGGCTGCTACCTTTTTATCAGCTTCTGCAAACTCGGCATTTCTTTCAAGCATTGCTAAAGCTTCCTCTTTAGTAGTACCAGAAGTATGTAGATTACCTAATTGCTCTTCAGTTAAACCATTGATGTCTTCAGGTAACCAACCACGAGCAAGTAACTCTTCTCTAATTTTTTTGTTATTATCAACTGGTAACTCTTCCGGCTTTTCCCCTACAGGCTCAGCTTTTTTAGCATCTTTCCAATCTTTAATAATTTTTGCAGACTTAGAATTAGTAAGTACAAAGTTTGCAAATCCTCCAGGAGTTTCTTTGATCTTCGCTATAGAGACTACCTTTTTATATTCAGCATATAATAAATCATAAAGATCCTTAGGTAGTAAATCAACAGGTGTATTAGTATCTATAGCATCAATGTCTTCTTCAGCTAAAGTTTCTTCTAGTGGAAGTTCTTCAGGCGTTTCTTCAGCAGCTGGTTTAGAAGTTTTATTTAAAACAGGTAATTTAATATCTACTGAACCATTAGCCTCATTAAACATTACCTGAGTACCAGGCAGCAAATTATTTATTTGCTCCTTTATTTTATTAAACTCTTCTCTAGTTAATCCTGTTTTTTTATTATATAGTTTTTCTATTTCAGATTCACTTTTAGCTGCTTGTAATGCAGCCAATGATGCATCATTTAAAGAAACAGTAGATGTGATTACATTTCCACTTTCATCCGTTAATATTTCATAACCTCTTTTTAAGTTATTAGCAAATACTCTTAAGCCATCAAGAGAAATGTTTGTTTTTTCTGTATACTCATGTTCTGCAGGCAAAGACTTTTGAACTTCTGCAAGCATGGTTTTAAAGTTCTCTTTATTACCAGACTTGTTTTCCATTTTAGAAGTCCAGCGATTAGTAGGCTTACCATTTTCATATAATCTAATATAACCTACATAATCATTATCTGAAGTTCCGGTCATTATTACATCTACTTCTCCTGTATCTGGATTAGTATATTCAGCAATACCAATTCCATTAACTTCCCTATATCCTGATATTTTTGAATTTTTACCACTACCACCAACTACATTAGCAAACTCTGTTTCATCTGGAAATAAATCTTTTCTTTTTCTATTTTTAATTACATCTTCTGGAGATTCTTCTGGAGTTTCCTCTTCTTCAGCTGTAACTTCTTCTAGCACCTCATCTTTAGGTTCTTCTTCAATAGCTTCTTGAACAGGAGATTTTCTACGTTTACCAGGCTCTTGTAAATAATCAGATTGTTCTATTGTTAATCCAACAAGTGCAACAGCTTGATTTAAAACAGTATCATTAACATTTCTTATGTTAAATATATTCTTAAGAATGTTTTTAATTGCCTTAATTAAATCATTAAATATACTCTTTTTAACTTCTCTAGTAGATTGAACTTGAGCAAGTAATGCTTGAAAGTTAGGATTACTCATAGCCTCAACGATAAACATTTGAGGTGACATTAAACCTACAGGAATTTTACCTCCAAACATATCTAGCATTGAAGGATTATTTTGCGCAGCAGTTTTAACTCTTGTCATCATCTCTTCTACCTCATCTGCAAACTCTTTATCTTGCAAAAAATCGGTAGTTAATCCCATCATCATACCTTTTAGAATAAGATACTCTGCTCTATAATCTCCTTTGGTATATCTAGGAGACGCGTATCTAAAGTCTATGATAACTCCATTCTTATCATCATATGTAACTGGCGCTGAATGATTAGGTTTAATTGTAACCTTCATTCCGCTATTTAATGCTTTGATCTTTTGAGCTAGTTTCTTTTCAGATGAAATAGCAAATTGACTATTGATTATAAAGTCGCAGATATCATCAACGGATACTACAGTTTCTTTATATGGGTCAATGTTTAATGCTGTTCCGTATTCTTGAAGACCACGATTATCTTTACTATTCTTTTTTCTATGGGCAATGCTAAAAAACTGCTCAAGCAATCCTTGCTCCATAGAGGCTTCGCGTATAGGTCTATCTTTAACAACTTTGTTATAAACCTTTTCATAGTTATCAAACATCTCCTCAATCATAGGTATGCGAGGATCGTTTGCTTTTAAAGGTTTTAATGTTTTAGCATCTATGAGATTTGGATATCTATCATTTTTTTCAAATGCTTCAATATCCTCCATGTTCACAAATACACCAGCCTGCTCAAATAACTTTTTAAGAAATGCATTTTGGATCATACCCTTCATGAACTTCTTCTTCTGCTCCTTAAGAATATCATTACGTTTTTTATAAACGTTATCTAAGCTAATGGAAATGTTATTTTTAAATTCATTAAAACCATTAGGGTCTGTTAACATATTAACCCATCTGGCCATATTTTTATTATCAGTACCTAATGAATGCCAATCTCTGTACATGGTAAACATGTCATCAAGTTCTTCTTTTAAGAAAGGTCTTGCACTAGCAGTTGTGGTCATATCATTAAAGTATGTGTCAAAAGCTCTTCTAAGCTCTTGTTCATACTCGTCTAATGAATCTTGAGAAGTTAAATCATCAAATGTAAATTCAGTACCTCTTTCTTCATTTACCTTATTTAAATTTTCAACATAGGTTTTCTTAAAGCTTTCAAGTTCTTTTTTCTCTTCTTCTGTAAGATTGCTTTTGCCGGCAAATCCTTGAAGTGTAGAAAATATAGAAGATGCATTTGCTAAGTTTTCTAAATAATTTGCTTGACGATTTAGTCTAGCAGCAATTTTATTATCACCATTTTCTTCATATATCTTAGCCTGTGTTCTTAATGATTCAGCATCATCTTGCATTTGAGATACAGAGAATATTTTAGATGCACGCATTCCAGGCATTCTTGCAAAGCTTGGAATCGCAGCAAACTTCTCTTGTATACCCTGCATTCTATCTAGAGTCTCCTCAAAGGTTTTAGTAGCATAAACTGAAAAGAAGATAGCTTCCTCATGAGCATTATAGTTATTAACTTCCGCTGCATAAAGAGCCGGATCAGTCTGCCTATTAATACGAGAAGGATTGTATCTATTAGGCATTCTTTCACGCGCCATTTCAAAACGCTCACCTAAGTCTTGTACATTTCTAATAGACCTTTCTAGCCTATCAAAGTATTTAGCTTGATCTGCTTCTACATATTCTTCACCTAATGCTTCTGCTAATTCTTGAGCATTAAGCTCTCTCATTTCTTTTAGGTTATCTATAAGAACATCTAATCTACCTGCTTGTGATAAAGTATGTACATAGCTTATAGTAGCATCATTTCTAATATCACGTTGATCTTTTTCATCGCCTAATGCTTCTGCAACATCACCAACTCGAGCATAGTTTATTTGTTCACCAGCTGCTTTATCAAATATCTTAAAAAAGTTATTAGGATCATCTGCGGCTTTTTGAGCTGCTGTTAAAACTCTATTTGCTTCAGCATCTAACTCTGCAGCATATTTATCATAGTTTTCTTTTCCACTCCAAGTCTTTTTAGCAAGTTCAGTTATTGGACTTGCCATAGATTTTACTAATGATGTACCTGTATAAATAGCACCACCACTAAGTAAACCTTGCATAAAAACTTCTAAACCTTGTTTACTATATTGACTATTTGCACCAACAAGTATTGATTCTCCCATTACACCCTTGTGAAATTTAAGAGGATCTTGAAACTTAGTTGTATAATAATGATCTACACCTTTAATAGCTCCTTCTTGAAATAATTCTTGAATACCTTCTGGTACGTTTTTACCTAAGTAATCAAGGAGTCTTCCCGGGGTTTGCATCATTGCATGTTTTAAGTATGCTTTCTTACCCCACTTTTTTATATTGTTTTCTATAAGCTCATAGCTAGCTTTTCCAGCAGCACCAACAATAGATGACTTAACTAAATGCTTACCATATTTTTTTACAAACTGGTCTGATAAACTTCTTCTTACTGTGCCATGACCAATAATTTTTTCAAACCCAAATGCGTTGGTAGCATATATAATAGGAAGGTTTAGTAAAGTAACTGCTTTACCATTTTGTTCTGCTATATCTAATATTTGAGAAGCATCTGCACCTACAGGACCACTAGAAAGTTTTTGTCTTGCAGTATTAAGCTCATTATAAAGAGCTTGATATTTAACTTTATCTGTAACTTCATTTTTATCATTAACAAGTGCCGTCATTTCTTTAGAGATTCTATCAATCTCTTTTTGCTGAAGTGCCGTATATTCTTGTCTACCTGATTCAATTCTTTCTAGTATTGCACCACCACCTTCGGTTTGAGCTTCATTAACTGCAAATCTTACACGCTGAGTATCTTTAAAAAATCCACCAAAGTTTTTACTAAATGCTGCAATACCTTCTAAATGCTCAGCATCTTTAAACCCTTGCATTGTATTTTTTAAAGGATTTACTTCTTTAGCAAACCCAACACCTATTCCCTTAATACCACCCGTACCTTTTTGACCTTGCCATATAGTTCTTAACTTAGTTACATTATCAGCTTTAGCAAAAACACCAAGAGCAGTTTTTACATTTTTTCCACGCTCAATTAATTTTGGTATACTAAATAAATTTTTTGCAGCTCTAAGCTCTGCTGTTTGTACAGCAGGCTGTAGAAATTGTAATCCTGGAACCTTAGATACTGCTGTTTGAGCCGCAAGTATACCAGCCTCCTCTACCAATACCCCTGCAGCAATACCAAGTGTAGGAGCTAAGTTTGCAAAAAAGTTTACAGATGAACCAGCAAATCCAGGTTTACTTGACATCATAATACTCATACCATCATGGTAATCTTTTGCTGATTCTAAGTCGGGTTTTGCATCAAATAAATCTGAAGGATGAGCCCAAGGTTTTAAATAATCTTTAGTAAATCCATATGCTGTACTTGGAAGATATTTAGCCATTCTTATGAAATCACCACCTACACGACCTTTCTCATTATAGTAGTTTTCTATTTCAAAGTTAGCTGGGTTTATTCCTAGGATATTTGCATCCGGGTGAGAATAATATCTATTTAAATTAAATCCTTCACTACCAGCCCCAAATTGACTTACTTGAGAATATCTTAAAGGATCAACCTTAATGTTAGAAATTTCTGCAAACTTATTATTCCAATCTTTTATGGTTGGTGTTGTATCCTTAACCACATTCATTGGTGTAGGAAATTTGCTTTTAAATTGAGGTCCTAAAGTAGGCATTGAAGCACTACTTGTTGCTTTTTTATAAAACTCTAAAGCAGATGGAAACTCTTGATTTGCAGAAGCATCCTGTGGATTTTGAGTATTTTCAGTTGCCATAGTTATTTTATGCGTTAGGTCTTTCTAAAAGCTTATAAGGATTCTTTTCTAAATTAGTTTTTTGAGCTTTTGTATTTACTTTTAATTGAGCTTGATATTTAAAATTATTTATCAGCTGCTCCATAAGTTGATTTGCAAATAAATACCCAGGCAATGTACCTTTACTAGCACGTTGCGATTCAAGTTGTTGAGGAGCTGTTAATCCATTAATCTCATCAAGTGTATATATTTGACCATTCATAACATAGTTATCTTCAGCATCTTGTGTAATAGTTACCATACCAGATCCTGGTACATCTATAACAGCTTTTCCTGTTGCCCACAATGCTAAGTCTACCCAATCATTATTTGTAGTTCTTTTATACAAAGAGTTTGTAGCTTGAGTTCTAGGTATTAATGCGGTGAATACCAAGTCTTTATTATCTTGTTGATATCCCATACTTTTTGCTTTTTCACCATTAAGTATGATTTCATAAGCAGTCATCGCAGCAGTACCGGCACCTATAGGATATGTTTTTATCTGACCTTCTAGTAAATCTAGTTTACCAAAGTTTCCTAGATTACCTTGATTTTTTAATTCAGTTTGTAAATTACCTAAAAGGTTTAATAGTTTTTCAGAGTTTTTCTTATGATTACCTTCAATAGTTTCTGAAAACATAGTTTCATATAAATTCTCAAAGGTTAACTTACCTGATAAAGGTTGATCAACATAACTATCCCAAGACCATTCTGCTGGAGTTTCATCACTTATATTAAGTTTATTTAATACATCCGCATATGGCATATTAAGTAAATAAGATCTTTGATTATAAGGAGTTTTTCTATCAACAGAAGATATAGATTGTTTTAAGTTATCTATAAGGCCAATGAAATCTTGGTTACCTGTTGCCACTGCTAACTCAACACCCTCATTAAAGTTAATTCCATAAGGCTGAGCAGTTAACCCACCCTGACCTTTATAAGTATCAGCTATAAGATTTCTTGGGCTATATGTTTGCAAGTCTGTGTTTTTATCAGCAGCTGCAATTCCATACTCTCTTGAAAAAGTATCATAACCAACTACAGGAATTTCAGGGAATTCTAAATATGCAGGCTGTGCACCCTTACGCTCCATAGCTGTTGCGTAACTTTGATACACATTCCACTCTGTAGTTCTACCTTCGGAAGTCCAGGTTTCCATTATAGATTCTTCTAATAAAGCTTTACCATTAAGACCATTTTGGTTTAGTTGATTTACTATATAAGAAACATCCGCAGGATTACCAGAAAAACCTTTATTAAAAAACCAAGCATCTGGATCTTTACCTAAAGCTTTATTTGCTTTCTCCGCAAAACGCTTTGATATATTTGGATTTAATGGATTTTTACTTAAAACAGCACCATATGTAGATGCTGCAGCCATAGGACTATTTGAATACTGAGAAGTAAATGCAACAGCTGTATTGGCATTAGTTTCAAGAGCATCTGCATTAACAATTGCTGCATCAGCTATAACTGAAGCAGCAGCTTGAATCTTAGGATTATTGTATATATCAAACTCAAAATCTTCTCTACTTCTAACAGCTTTTAAAGCTGCGCCATTAGCAGGACTATTAGGAGCATTTATGTTACCCATCTGTTTAAAGATGTATTTATTCATAAAGTCTCTTACCTCTGTGCCAGTAGCATTCCCAATCATACCCGGATTAGTTTCCATTTTATCACCAATCTTAGCAATATTATACTGATCAATTATTTGCATTGCTTTCTCAGTTTGAGATTGCTGACTTGCAAATGCTAATTGTTCTGATATTTTACCACTTAGTTTATCAGGATCATTTCTAAACATAGGATCCTTTTCATACTCATTTACTATTTTATCAAAATTTTCTGATGATGAAATACCTAGCTTCATGTAAGGGAAGATATCACTATTTTTAATTTGACCATCATCCCCTATTAACCCCATTCTTGCAGCACCTGGAAACATCTTCTTTATAGTAGAAAGAGCACTTTTCTTTTCACTTGGTGTACCATTCTGAACTTTGTCCTGATATTTACTAAGTAAGAAATCTACAGTACCAGCTTTAAAGTCTGTAATATCTGGACTTTCGGTAAATGTTCCTGCGGTTATTGCGTTTTTATAACGAATTTTTTCAGCAGTTAATGCTAAACCACTATCCCAAAGTGCACTAATAAATGATTCATTATTTGGCAATTGAATATTTTTAAACTCCTCAGTTGTTGTAGGATCAATTGCACCTACTGTAGTTTCCTTGTCACTAGCAATTAATTGATAAGGCATTAATGCTGCCATGAGACTACTTTCAGTAGATTTAGTTCCAGCAACGCTTGCTCTTATATCAGTTCTAAGAATATTTTTAAGTGATCCAGATAAACTATCTGCACCAGTAGCAAATTGTGAATACTGCTCACCAGCTTTAAGTATTTGCTCTACAGCAGAAGAATCTACAGAAGCTTCTAAAGCACGATTAAATTCTTGAGCTCTTGGGTTAAATAGTTTTTCAAAATTTGATGCTTGTGCATATTCGTTTAGCTCATCAATATCTTGTTGAGTTTGTAAGCCAGCAAAAGGATCACCTTGTTGTGTTGCTTGTGCTTGTACTTGTGGGTTTGCATACTTTTGGCTAAAAGGTATACTATCTGTAGTAGCTACTGATGAAGTATCTGTAGGAAGCTCCGTTGATACTTGTTGCTCAGTTTGTGGAGCAGCTGTGCTATCAGGTAAATTAGTTGGTATATTAGTAGTTACGGCAGTAGAATCTGCTGGAGGAGTTTGCACTTGTGTGCCATCACCTGATGGAGCTTGTTGTGTTTGTTGTGCACCTTGTCCCCCACCTGTACTAATACCAGCTTGTTCTGCCGCTTTTTGTTGTACATCACCAGAATCTAAAAATGCGATATCTTCTTTTTTGGTAATACCAAGCATTGAGAGTTTAGCCGCACCCATGCTATTCCAAACAGCTTCACTACCATGACCTCTTAGTTGATGAATATAAAACTCAAGTTCATTTTCTCTAAGTTCTTTTTGCTTCATTGCATTTTCTTGCAATTGCATTTCATAAGCTAATTCTGCTGGAGATTTAGATCTTTTTTTAGTATCTTCTTCTTCATCAATAGTATCAACATCATCCTCTTCACCATCAAAAGTTTTGGCAAATTGATCTAATATTGCAGCTGTAGCACCATTTAATAAACCTAAAGATTTTTGATAAGCAGTAGGTTTTAAATCAGTTTTGAGTCTGCTATCAATAAGTTTTTTCTCCAAATCATTAGCATAATCATAAGCAGCTTTTCTCCATTGATTTTCTATCTCCATACCCTTAAGAGAAACCTGATGAGAAAAATTCAAGTTCTCTAAATATATAGGGTCAGCTTTAACATCTTGCTTTTGTGTAAGCTGTGCATACGATGTAGCAGCATTAGCTAAATCTTTACTAAGTAATCCTCTAGCTAAAATGGCATCAGCTCTTGCAGCTAGCGCACTTTGAGATAATCCTTCAAGAGCAGTTGGTGATGTTATATCTAGAGATTGTGTGTAGTAATTATCCGTTTCATCTGCAACAGCTTCATCATCATTAAGTCTGCGATAGTACTCAATAAGATCCTGATCTTCATCTGAATCAACACCATTTTGCTTAATATAATCTTCTACTACAGTCTTTTTAGCATTAATAGTTTCTTTATTTTCTTGAGAAGCTATCTTACTTTCACGGTTTGCTTTATTCTCCGCATCAATAACTTGACGGATGTAATCAGCTTCTGCAGCTTCCTCACTACCAAACTCAGCCGCTTTTTCTTGACCATAGTTTTTACGTTGTAAGTATGCAGATACATTGTACATGTCAGCAACTTGCTGCTCATTTCCGTACTTAGCTAAGAAGTAATTATATAACGGTGCCTCCATAGGAGTACCATTTGTAGTTGTATAAATATAGCGACCATCAGATGATACCGTTTGCATTTCTAATTTGCTTTTAATAGCAAAGTCTACTGCATCATCCACAACATTTACAAAAGGAACATACTTAGGTGCGCTCATATTCATTGCTTCTTGCTCTGTAGCATTAGCAAAATCTTGAGCTTTATACTGTAAGTATTGTACACCACCATCCCAGTATTTACCACCACAATCTTTAGGGTTTAAACAATTTCTAAAGAATTCGGCGCGGTCATACTCATTATAAACATCCTTTGTAAAGTTAACATCTTTAGCAAATAACTTATTGGTTGTCAATGGTTTAAACACCTGAAAAGCAGCACGTTGATTATCCTCCATAGATAAGTCAACACCAGCAAGTCTTTGTATTTCATTGTTAGCTTTTGAGAAAAAATCATTTCTCATAGTTGATGTATCCTGACGAGTCAAGGGTGAGTTTAATAGAGTACCATAAATACTATTTACTCTATCATACCCCGCTTCATACTGCGCAGTTTTTGTATCAAGCACCGTTTTATAAAAATTAAAATCGGGTTGATACGGTTGTATCTGCGGTATGTATTTATTACTTCCTTTTAAGTACGTTGCCATAATTATTTATAAATATACGAAAAACTTTTAAAAGTTACTAAACTTATAAAGTTTAACTTTTTTAAATTAATCCTCCAAACATATATGGTAAAGCCCCTGTTCCAGCAGCTTGTGAGTATTGTGCTAACGCAGCTGCAGCCTGTGGGTTACCCATATTATATTGTTGTAGTAATTCATTAAACATTTCTACTTCGGGATTACCTGGATCTTGCACGCTCATCCCTTTACCTCCAAAGATAACTTGAGCAGCCTTATCAGCTGATACCCCACGTTTCATAAGATCGTTCATCCTTGCAAGTTGAGCCTCATACTCATCAAACTGTTCTTGGCCTGTAAGCTGTTTACCTTTATTAAAATATACTAAACCTGATGGCTCATCTATTCTAAATCTATCTCCAGACATACTTTCAAGATTAGCCGATGTAGCAGCATTTACATCCATAGCATTTTTCAATGCTGTGGTTTGTGCAATAAACTCATTTTGCATTTGCTTATCGTTTTCTATCTTTTGAGTAATTTCATCGTAGTAACGTTTAGCATTATCTAAGTTGTATGCATTAGTCTTAAATGCTAGATCAGCACGAGTTCTTTCAGCATTATTATAAATTTCATTATTGGCATTGAAATACTTACCTAAAGTATTTGCAATATTATTTGCAGCCTGTGCCTGTGTAGAAGCAGCAGCCGCTGCATATCCTTGAGGTGAACCATAAATACCTGCTGCGCGTAATGCACCTTGAGCTGTACCCTGTGTTTCAGCAACTTCACGACTTGGATCTAAATAAGCCGGTGTAAAGTTTACTGGTGCCATTGGGAAAGATGCTGGCATAACATTAGGTTGGTTTGCACCTATCGCTAGATTAGCGATCATGTTATTTACATCTGGCCCCCAATACTGTAGATCAGGTTGTGATTTGGTATATATAGGAGACTCGGGTTGCTCCTCAGTTACTGTTTGATCTTGTATATCTTCAAAAGCAACACCGTCCTCTTTAGGATTCTTTACAAATAAACCTTGACCAGCGGTTGTGTTACCAAAGATATCATCTACAGGAGATATAGCTCTACCTGCCGCATCTTGTTGGTCACTCATACCTCTTGGGTTTAAAGTAAATCTTTCAAGAGTAGTTTTATATTCTGGATCATCTGCCGCAGCTTGTACACCTTTATAAGCAGCTTGGAACATTGCAATTTGATCTTCAGTAAAGATTTCATCATCTTTAAATCCAATCTTCTTTAATGTTTCCTTGTATACTTTATTCTTATTACCACCACCTTTATCCCAACTTTTATCGCCAGTAATAGGGTTGATTGATTTATCTTCTAACTCAGCTTTAGTAATAGCAAATACTTGCTTTTGAGCTTTTAAGAAATTCTCAAGCACTTCCTCTTTACCTTTCTTTTTAAGCTCAGCTTTACGAGAAGCACTAAGATTACTTGCATCAATTTGACGCTGGTACTCATCATACATCCTATCAACAATACCCTTGTTAGCAGGATCTTTAAGTGTAGCTTCAATGTCAGCGTAGTCATTGTTAAGTTTACCAAGACGTGGATCAGATACATAAGAATCTGGTAGTTTTTTAGCTACAGATGTTTTAGTTACCTTTTGATAACCACCATCCGCTTTTACTACATATACCTCTTGTTTATTTTTTGCTTTACCAAATTCTTCACGTACACGCTTTTGAAAATCAGCATCAGACTCATTTTCATTTCTAGTAATTATAGTAGCAGTTTCAGTAGGCTTAAACTTAACTGTAGTAGTTCTTGATGTAGAAGGTCCTGGTTGATTTCTAAATGGAGTATTAATTATATTACCATAGCCATCAACTACGTATGTCATACCAGTATTCCTATCCGTAACAATACGCGGTTGTGTTTGCGCACGTCTTAATTTATCAATACGGCGTTGCATTCTACGAAGTTTACCAAATTGAGCTTTAGGTAATGCACCACCATACATAGCCATAGGCATTTCACCTTCAGCCATTTCATTATCTGGTGCTTGCTCCATTTGCTCATTGTCAGCCATAGGCATAAGTGCTGAAGGATCCGCTCCTACACGCATTAAGTATGGCATTGCTAAAGCTGGAATATCTTCAAAGCCTTTGCTTGCTTCTTGAGCTAATGCAATTTGACCAAGCTTATCAATAGCGTTTTTAACATTTAACTCAGCAGTACTAACATCCATTTTAGTAGCATTAGGATCTGCCATGATTTGTCTTGCATCATTGATTACACTACCATACTTTTTAGCAGCATCTGCATATGAATGTTTAGATGTTTTAGCCTTACCCTTTTTAATAGGAAGTCCAAAATATTCAGCTACATCCTTTGGCATCTTTAGGAATTTACTAAAGATAAAGGAATCTTCAGTAGCACGCATAGGCACACCGCCCTCAGCATGAGATGGTCCATTAATATTAAAATGGGCAGGTAGCCCATTTACATTAGGATCAAGGATTGTCTCCCCACCTTCTGCTTCAATATTAGGATTTTCATAGTCAGGCTCTACTGACTTACGAGATTCCGTAAGTGGAGCTCCTGCGGTATTGTGTACTGACCACGGAGCAATTTGCATAGGAATGTTAGGGTATCTTGTACCACCCTGCTTCATTTGCGGAAGCTTCTTAATAGTAACTTTTCTCATCCTATATATATTTATTCTAATTCATAACCAGCAGCAAGCAAAGCTTGAATCTCCTCATCACTTAAATAGTATGTACCACCTTGTTGATATTGACCACCCATAGCATAGGCTCCACCATATCTTTGTTCAGGTACTTCTGGTGCTTGATATTCTAGTCTATTAAATTTAGAAGCTATTTTATCATATCTTCTTGCTCTATCAAATGGACCTTTACGATTTATTCTATTGCTTTCACGTTTACTTAAACTTCCAGCATTTGGACTAGCATCACTATCATAAAGATCATTTAAATATTGTTGCTTTTGATAAGATTGATCAAGCTTAGAACCAAGTCTTTGCAACTTATTAGTAGCCATTCTATTTCTAGCTTTTTCCAAAAAGTTTATACCCTCACCTTGATATCCTCTAGGATCAAATTGACTAGTAAGAGTTGTAAATTTTGTATCGTTATACGGATTTTTTGTACCTCTTGCATATGGATCAAAGTTACCAGTTGCAAATGGATCAAAGTTTTTAGAACCTCTAGGATCACCAGGACCACCGCTAGGTGTAGTAATTAAATTACCTTTATCATCATACTGAACTACACCTTGACCAGGTTGATTAGCTCTGATACGCATTTTAAACTTGTTAGGACCTTGGGTAACATCATAGCGATTAATATTATTATCCTTAAGCCAAGTATTAGCAGCACCATTAGGTCCCATAGCAGGAGCACCTGGCATATTAAATCCAGCACCGCCAGCTGTACCAGAACCTTGTCCTTGCATATTAAGCATTTGCTGAGCCATTGCTTGATTAAACAATGCATTTATATTACGCTTTGTTCTAAAACCAAACAACGGAGCTTTAGTATAGCCTTGAGCCATTGCAGCTAACATTTGCTGCATTGCAGGATTAAATTGATAGCCACCAGTATTTGTAGTAGTTGTACCGGGTGTTGTAGTTGTTGTAGTTCCTGCAGCACCAGGTTTATTATAAAAGAAATCTTGATCAGTTGCATCTTTAGTTGGATACTTTTTTTCAAGATCTTGAATTGCTTTATCTCTTGCAGTTTCTAAATTTTTTAAAACATTTGGGTCGGCATTAGGATTTTTAGAACTTGCAATTTGATTATTTGCAGCAGCTACCTCATAGTCAGTATCAAACTTCTTAAGAATATCTAAATACTCTTGTTGATACTTATCTTGATTATCACGAGTCTTTCTTGTATTATAAGACGTTGCATAACCAGCACTATTTTTATGCGGATATTGTGTAGTATACGTTAAAGGGTTTTGAGCAACTTTTTGCAACTGATTTCTATCAAGCTTTGCATCGCTAGCCCAGTTGCCAGCCATTTGTATAAATGCCTCAATCTCATCAGGTGTAGCACCTGATGACATCAAATCACCCATTGTCTCATTATACCATTTTTCAAAACCTGCGGCATCAGTTGCTGTAGGTTTTACTATAGATTTATTTTTATAACGTGTAATACCACCGCGTTTCATTTTTACTTGTTTTGATTTATATACTGGTTGAGATAAACCAAGTTGTTGTAACATGCTATTATAGGTTTGAATAGTATCTTCCATATGAGGACCTTTGCTATAACCTTCTTCTACAAGACGAGAGATGTCTGCAATATCTTTTGGATTAGTCCAATCTACATTTAAACAATCTATACATAAGTTAAGTGAGCCATCTTCATTAGTCATATCAGGATCACCTGCCCATGACTCCGGATTCTCCTTAAAAAATTGATATTGCTCGAGTGCATAATCATATAAACTTGGTGTAGGTGCTTGATTTGGTACTGTATACGCACCTTCAGTTTGATATCTACCACCATATCTAGCAGCAGGAGTTTCTGCTGCCTTTATCATATCTTGAAGTTTTTGCATATTTTGATAAAAGTCTCTATTTGTTTGTTCAGCTTTAGCAATAGGCTTTGAAAAAAGTTGTGTAGCTGAATCATATAAACCTTCTGCTAAAGATGCATTAGCTTGCTTAGCTTCATTAGGATTATAAATTCCAGCATAGTATGGGTTAAGTGGGTTTTGTCCATTAAAGCCAAACTCCTCAAAGTCATTACCACTCATACCTGTACCCATTTGAGCCATTGGCATTTCTTCTGGCGCTTCTTCCATAGGTGCAGCTTGTCCCATTTGTTGCATAACCATGTCTACAATTTGCATAGCTTGATCTTCTGGAATACCCATTTGTACAAGCTGACCCATAACTTCTTCAGGACTAGCACCTTGCTGTAAAGCTTGCATTATCATTTGAATAACTTGCTCTTGCTGATTACCTTGTTGTGGAGCTTGCTGCTGAGCTTGTTGTGGCATAGGCATACCCATTTGGGCCATACCCATTGCTTCAGCATCACTAAGCTGACCTTTACGTTTTCTACCTAATGCTTTTTGTGTTATTGCGTTTACAGACATATCCTTTAAGTAATTTAAAAAGTTATTAGGTTTATTATAAAGCTCAATATTCTCAGTGCTAGCTGTAAGCTTTTCAGGTGTAAAAAATCCACCACCCTTTTGGGCTACAGGTATACCATAGTGACTGCTATCCATTTGAATAGCATTTTGAATTGGTGATCCTACACCCATTTCATATTTAGGGAGATTTGATCCGGAGCCTAATTGATTAGTTGCTCCTCCTCCTTGAAAGGCCATGTAAAGTTGACCACCTTTTTTTGCTGTTGCCATAGGGTTTGTGTATGCGCTATTTTGATAACCGGGTTCAAACACCGGTACTTTTTCATTTGGAAAATCTGTAAACTGCCCAGTAGAAGTAAGCCAGGGATATGAACCATACTTCTTCATAGCTGATGTATCATAAAGGTTAAAAGGATCATTAAGATAATCTCTCTGAACCTTCTTCATCCTATTTTGATCCTGATAATTAAGAAGCATAGTAGCTCCAGATACTGCACCATGAACGGTATCTTTTAGGTAAGGATGTCTTACACTAAAAGGCTCTTTGTCTTTTTTAAGTTTTATCTTAAAGTTATCATACAAGTTATTCAATGTAATGTTACCCTCAGGTTGACTAAGTTTAGCAAAAGGGTTTTGAAATTTTATGTATGGGCTTCCGTTAATCATAATGCTAATATACTCATTATACTATATAAGATACTGATTTCTTTAATAATTTCCTAGCTTCCAGTGTTTTAACTTTTTAGGTTTATGTATTTACAAATACATACTTACCATTGGTATCTGTAAGAATCTTGAAGCCGGGTTGTTTCTTTTTACTACCACCTTGTTTCAAATCAGTAGCAAAATTATAATTCTTAACTCCTGGATAAATAGGCTTAGGTGTATTCTTAGGGGATCCAATTTTTACAGGTTTGTAACCATATAACCAATTCTGTTTAAGTATTCGAACTCCAGGCTCATTTATACCTACATGATCATTGCGTGTTACTCTAAATGCATCACCTTCAAATCTAGGTTGTAACTTTTGATTACTCATAGGTACTTCAGCTACAAACTGAGGACCTTCTCCAGAAGCTGCCATACTACCATATCTTTTATATGGAGCACCAGCATTATAAAAAGTTGCATTATAATTACTAGTAGGATTAGGTCTAAAAACACCAGAATGCACGGCATCAGCATAACCTCCTGCTTCATTACCAATCATTCTATATGCTGCATCAGGATTAGGTTTAAATGCCCAAGGATTATATTTATATAGATTTCTTAATGGACTTTGGGTAGTAATAAAATTACTTGCACTTTTAACTAAAGGACCTGCAGCCATTCTAGTTACAGGAACTACTGCTGCTAAATCTAAATAATTTGATATAGCTTGATCCCTCATTTTAGGATCAAATAGACCAAGAGTATTTGTAAGCCCATATTCTAATGGATTATTAACAAGCTGTTCACCTTGCCGAACTGCAGCGTTTGCTATAAAAGCTGGAGTACCAAGTGCTAAATCAACTACACTAGCCATTGGATTTGGGCTTTCATATGCACTATGCATTCCAAGATATCCGCTTGGGATATAACCACCTCTATTAACTGTAGCAATACTTTGCATAGGACTACTAGCTACTGTCCAAGCTCTTCGTGCAAATTTTTCTAAATCACTTCTTTTATCTGCAGTAAGTACATCTGGATTTTTAATAGCGTTAGGTAATGCATCATATTCTTTTTGAGCTTTAACCTGAGCTTCAATTTCTTTAATACTTTTACCTTTCCACTCCTCGGGTAGCTGAGGCATTTTTGCAATAGGTTGAGTAGATTCAGATACAGCAAACTTAGAATTATTTTCTTTAGTTAATTCATCTAACAAACTTTTTTGTAAAGTAGGTTTAGGTTTAAAAGCATTTTGATAAGGATTAGCATTTAACTTTAATCCTAAAGAAGGTTTATAATTTAACTGACCTAAAAGTTGAGCTTTAGGCAGTGATTTAATTTTAACTTTCTTCATAACAACTTTTACTTTAAAGTTTTTAATACCTTTTCTGTATACGCATTTCTTGATACTAATGGTTTACCGTTAGTATTTCTTTTATAGTTATCTAGCATTTTTGCATATGCTAAACTTTTTTGTGTAGGATCCCCAATAGAATATTGATATACAGCTTTATGAAAGTTAGGAAATTTATTTATCCCTGTACCTGTATAACTAAAGTCTAATACTACATCTTTAAGTGTCGTATTTAAATTATCAAAAGAGCCTTTACCAAATTCAGACTCAAAAGAAGACTTGGCAACTTTAGCATGCTTATCAAGATCGCTATACATTAAATTTACAACTTCATCATAGCTAAGACCATTTGCATATTTTTTAGATTTTACTTCATCTTCTGTAAGTTTATGACCATAGCCAATTGTAGGAGTACCACCTTCTACTGAATCATAAGGATAGTATCTACCATTTTTAAGTCCCTTATTAACTCCATTTTCTTGGAACATTAATTCTTTTACATATTCATCAGAAGGTTTATATACAGCATCTACCATTTTTTTAGGTTGTTCTAATGTTTGCTTAGGTGGATACATCATATTTTTAAAATCTGAAAAAATACCCCAATCATATTCTTCATCAGCATCTTGATCTGTAAACTTAAACATATCGTAGAAAGCTCCTAAATCTTGAGCTTTTTGCAAACCCCCCTGCTGCTCTCTATTAATATAACGCATTCTTTGTAACTCAGGATCATATACTAAGTTTTGATTTTTTGGTCCCCAGTTAGGATCATTGCTTAATGCAAATGCAAGGTTCTCCATCCAAGCTGTACTACCTGGTTCAGACTCTCCTGGTATATGTGATTTTAACCATACACCTGTATTAGGATTTGTACTAAATCCATGATACATCCCATCATAAGGATCTGGTTGCCAGTGTGGATTCATTTCTAAAGCTTGATTAAAGTTTTCTGGTTTACCTAATGCATCCCACATACCATAGTGGTCATACTGTCTTGGATCACCATATTGCCAATTTGCATCTGGTCTTCTATTTTCAGGAGCAGTTTTACTATAAGCTAAAAACTTATCATAATCACTAGGTAAACCTTCCTGAGCTTGCCCTAGATATAAATCAAAATCACCTTGCTCAAAGACTTCATCATCTACAATGATATCTTGAAATGCTCTATTTCTATTAGTTAGCAATGATGCTTCATCTTGCATCATACCACTTTGACCTCTAGGTATTTCATCAGAACTTTCTTTATTACCGGTAGATACATAAGCATCATGTATCTGCTTTAACAAATCACCTCTACCTCTTATTACTTTATAAAGATCATTATTATCAATATTTCCACGTTGTATATCCTTATCAATAATTTGCTGAATTTCTTCATTAGTATAGTTTTTTGTAGGATCAATGTTATGGCGAAGTCGCCATTCATTTAATCTGGCCCTTACTTCGGTAGGTTTATACATATAAAGATGCTCATCAAAAGTTTTATAAGGAACTTGTATACTACGCAAATCGCGATAGGAATCTGTTGGTTCTAATTCTTGATCAGCACCTAATATTTTTTCACTCTCCGTATCATATTCTTTACCACTTGTATTTGGTCTACGCAATGGATCATTAAACTGAAATGCACTGTATTCAACCGGTAAAATGTTATTTAGTAATGGATCATTATCATTGTAATCTACACCATAATCAGTGTATTGAGGTGCATTAAAATCATACCAGTGACTTCTTTCATGAGCCATTGTACCAGTAGCTCCAAATGAAAGTGCTGGTATATTTACTGTATTTTCATTTGGCTCATACATACCCACAGAACCAGGAGAAAAATCTACATACTCTTGATTATTACCCCACGGTTGCATGTTCACACTTTCTACAAGACTTAATCTCTTATTTGCAACATCTGTAAATTGAGGTAGTTTTGCTCTTTGAGAATACCAATTTTTTTCCCAACGTTTAATACCTTCTAAATTTGTATAATAGTTATCTAAATTTTCATTATCCTCAACCATTCTTTTTGCAAGTTCTTGTTGGTCGGGAGTCATGCTATTATATCTTTTAAGAAAATCTCGATCGCTCATATAATTATTTTGCCAAGAATTAAATGTATTAGGATCTATATGTTCATAAGGAAATCTTTTACCTGAAGTTACTTGTACTCCAGAATTTGGATCTGGTAAGAAAGGATTAAAATTATATATAGGGCCAGTGCCAAAATAGCTTGCATCTACTTGGGCAAGTTTATTTGCCTCATTTGGATCTGAACCCTGTTCTCTATAAATAACATAGCGATTTTCATATTCTTTTTTTTGCTCAGGAGTTAAATTTCCTAAAAGCTGAGCCTTAGGTAAAGATCCTCCATATGCAAACTTAGCACGTGATCTTTTAATTTCTGGGTTTTTTGTACGTGTATAGTTAAACCTATCATTTTCCCAATCTGGCCAAACTGTATTAAAAGAATCACCTGGTTGACTTCCTTCCTTAGACATGTTTTCTAAGTTTAGCTTTGCAAGTTTTAAAAAACCATCTAATTTATTTTTATAAGCTATCTTTTCAATTTCATCCTTTATTCTTTTTACATTTTCGTAGTCAACATTGTTATCAGATTGAAAATAACCATTTGAAAATGTACGATAGCCGCCGACAGTTTCCTCAGCTACAACATTACCATCTTTATCATGCCACGTTACTTCATCAACACCGCGTTCATTGTTTTCAATAATTTGTTTTGCAACATTACCATTTTTATAATAAATGGTTTTAACTCTTGTTTTTTCACCAGGTCTTTCATTACCCCATAAATCAGGACCCGCGTCCATGTTAACAACTTGATAAGGTCTACCAAAAAGAGTTTTACCTTTTTTAACTTTACCTTTATCCTGCGCTTTAGGTAAAGATTTTATCTTTACTCTTTTTAAGCTAGGTATAGATATATCTCCACCATAAGCCATCATAGGTATCTCGTATAC
>Ga0129333_10001362_pt1 | contig 22054 bp, 18 predicted proteins | sample CPB6_08_DNA_FD_94474 | JGI IMG/M metagenome (GOLD analysis project Ga0129333, IMG submission 94474) | Freshwater to marine salinity gradient microbial communities from Chesapeake Bay, USA - CPBay_Sum_0.6_0.8_DNA | ecosystem: Environmental > Aquatic > Marine > Coastal | place: USA: Chesapeake...
AAGAGATCCCGCTCATTTCTTAGAAAAATTTCCTTCGATCAAGTTAGTAGAAAGTAAAAAAAATCTGGGATTTGCAGGAGGTAACAATCTAGGTATTCGACAGGCAACTGGAGATACCATTTTATTATTGAATAGCGATACTCTATTAACAGAAGACAGTATATCTCTTTCTGTCGCTCAATTGGAAAAAGATCCCTCTATTGGTGTTTTAGGATGTAGACAGCTTTTTCCGGACGGCGCTCTTCAATACTCGGCCAGAAGATTTCGTTCTATAAGTTGGGAATTATTAGATCTTTTTCGATTTGCGCTTTATTTCTATTCATCTAAGGCGCGTGCATATCGTATGTTGGGCCAGTATTTTCTTCACGATGAATCATTGTATGTTGATTGGGTCAATGGTGCTTTTTTCTTATTTCCAAAGCGTCTACTCGACCAATTACCCCAACATCAATTAGATGAACGGTTTTTTATGTATGCCGAAGATGTTTTGTGGTGTGAGCAAATTAAACGAGCTGGCTATCGAGTCTTTTTTTTGGCAACCACTTCTATTATTCATATCACAAGTGGAAGCACAGCAATCTCCAAGCAATTACGATTGCGCAAAGTAATGATGAAGCATGAAATGAAGATAATGGAACTTAGAAAAGGGAAGGGGCTCTATTATTATGCGTTTGGGTTCATTTATTTAAGTAAGGAATACCTTAGACTTTTCGTAAAGTGGGCCTATTTTGAAATTACGGGGAAGTTAGTTCGGTAAAAGGTCTATTATTCGTTCAATGATTTGACTCCAATTATAGCGGTCGTAAAAGCTGGTTGGAGTTTGGAAATGATTCTCATTTTGAGTAGAAACAGCGTAGATTTTTTCTGCAAAGTCAATCCAATTTCCCGCGCTGGCCACTTGTAGCATATTGCCGGTTGTTGTTATGTCAATACCAATTGCGCCATTAATGGTTGTTACTACGGGGGTGCCTACCGCAATCGCTTCTATACTTTTTGTTTTTACGCCCCCACCTTTTTGGATAGGATTAATTAGTACTTGTGCTGCTTTTATGTATTGCTCAATGTCCTTGACAAATCCCGCATTGATATAAGGACTTCTTTCTACTTCAGACCGAAATTTCCAACGCTTGGGTGTAACGCCACCGCAAATGATAATGCGGTAGTTCAAGAGCTTTTTGCGCAGTTGTGGCTCTATTTTTGAAATAATCACTTCCAACGCCTCTCTGTTTGGTTGGTATTGCAGCGGCCCGTTAAATAGGATCAAAAAGGTGTTTTTTTCTATTTGATGCCTTTCACAAATTATTGCTTTAGCTTCTTCTCGGTCTTTTGGATTTTCCTTCTGTATTACCCCGTATGGAATTTCTAGGCAGTGGGCTTTCTCTATCGCCCATTTTTTAACAGCAAATTCTTTATCCTGTGAGGTGATAAAGCTAATTCTATCTGCACCTTTAAAAGCCCACTTTTCGTATGCTTTTAAAAGGGGCCACCACCATTTTCCTAGTGATTGGAAGCGTTGGTGTTCAATATTGTGGGTGTGTAGTAAAAAAGGAATTTCTGTATCTTTTTTTATTAGATGAGCCAACCATGCATAATAGGGATGTTCCCAAATTAGAAAATCATATTGATTGCGTGCAATTAATTCTTTGATAGTACCTTTTAGTGTGTAATCGGCATATCTAAAAATTGAAGTAGAGAGTGCTGGCAATAGTCGATAAGGTGAATTAGCCACAACCTGATTATCCTCTGTCCCAATAACCGTTACTTTTGCAACACTAGCTAGGGCATTAATCCATCCCTCAATGTAACGATGACCACCCGAGCTGGCAGGTAGAAATCGGTAGGGGACAATAATCAGAATTTTCTTCATAATGCGCACTACTCTGCTTTCTTTTTAAGGAACATCCCAATTCCACCTAAAATGACAAGCGCAATTAGAAATGAACTGGCGTACATAATTTTTGTTCCATTTTTATAGGAAGTAGGCTCAAAGACAAAACGTATTTCATGTTTTCCTTGTTTTAATGGCAGACCTCTTAGTACATAGTTCACATTCAAATAGTCTGTTTTCTGGCCGTCAACATATGCATTCCACCCCTTAGGGTAATAGATTTCACTAAAAACAGCAAATTGTTCTTCGGTACAATTTGCCTCGTAGGTTAGGGTGTCATTATCGAATGAAGTCATACGAATAAAGGAACTACTGTCTTTGTTAAATTGAGTAGGTCCTTGATAGGTTGTTGCTTCAATTACGGCTGAATCTTTTAAGTTTGTTTGACCAATTTGCTCCAGCACAGCAGCTCTATTTGGAGCAGAAACTATTGAGGAAATCAGCCAGCAGTTTCCAAGTGCTTGATCATTTTTTACAACTGATTGTTGGCCAGTGGTAGGATCGCTCACGATTACATAACGTGTATTAAGCATATTTAATACTCCCTGGTTGAGACTACCTGCGAAGTACTTTTCAATTAGGTCTTGATAGATCCTCAATTTAGCGGCATGATAACCGCCAATCGATTTGTGGAAATAAGATGTCCTTGAATCATTAAATGTGCTGGTGGATAAATTTAATACTCTGTAATTTTGGTCTTTGTCTGCTAAAATTTCCACATCCTGTGGAGTGGCAGAAAAGTTAGATTGAGTGTATTCTTCTGCTGGTTGATAAGATTTTTCATCGAGATAGGCATGGCTTGTTATAAGCAACTCGCCACTTGTCAGAATTATAAGAAGTCCAACCGCCCAGTTCATCTTGATTCTTTTATTCACAAATAGTCTGATAATTGTTGCAAGAAGACCTGTTATGACTAAAGCTCTGAGAATGCTCAAGCCAAACATGTGCTGTCTTTCCTCAATCATTCCCGCTACAATTGAACGAGCAAATTGGTCAGAACCATTCTTGTCTGTATACGCAGCCAATACTTGTTCATCAATTGGGGCACTGTAGTCCTGTGCTAACCAGAGCAAAAAGAGAAAAGTAAATAGCCCTGCTAGGTAGTATAAATTTTTCTTTGTCCATATCTCAATTTCGCCTTTGAAAATATCCTTCAATAGAATTAACGTCGAAACTGATAGGGTTAATTGAGGAATGGCCTGTGCCATCGAGGGTGCCCTAAACTTGTTGAATAATGGTAAGTATTCAAAAAGTATAAGATTGAATTCCATTAGGTTTTTTCCCCATGAAATAAATATTCCAAGTAGGGTAGCCGCCATTAATCCATATCGAAGGGGTCCTTTGTTAATTATAAAACCAAGTAGCCCAAGAATTAATATCAAAACTCCGAGATAAGCTGGGCCTGCAGTATATGGAAGAGAACCCCAATATTGGGGTAGACCTTGTGCTAATTGCTCTGCATTGGCTTCATCTAATCCTACCTCGGTTAATTTTTTTGCAATGGCTGAGCCCTCTTCAAAATTTCTACTATGCCCGCCGCCAAAAGCATTTGGGAGCAATAGGGTCAACGACTCCCGTTTTCCTAAGCTGTACTCGAACGCATAACTTGTATCTAGTCCAGTGGTTTTAGTTGTATTTACTTTACCATCGGTAATCACCACGTCTTTCCCCCCTCTCATTGTATATCGGCTATACTCCGCAGAGGTCCAAAGTATCAACGCATTGCCACCAACCGAAAGTAATGCTGCAAAAATTGTAATAGCCGCTGCAATTCCCAAGTGTTTCCATTGTCTGGTTTGTATCCAATGAATAGTGTAAGCAACTGTGATTATTATGGCAATTAATAGGAAATAATATGTTATTTGTAAGTGATTGGCAGCAATAAGTAAATAAGCTCCAAGCGTTGTCAGGGAAAGCCCCAGCCAATAGGTTCGGTTATATACTAGTAGCAAACCTGCTAATAGTAATGGCATACAAGCTGTCGCAATCATTTGCGTATCATGGCCTGCTGCAATAATCACGGGGTTATATGTAGAATACGAATATCCTATCGCAACAAGTGCGCCCACCAATGGTGTGCTCCCCATAGTGAGGGCTAGTATGTAAAAGAATATACAAGCCAAGAAAAAAAAGTTCATGGGCTTAGGCAAGCCCAACGAGAATACGTTGATCAAGTTGGGAAGGATAGACTCGCCCTCCATTGCGATTTGGTAATTGGGCATTCCTCCAAATAAATTGGCATTCCATAGTGGAAAGTGGCCATTTACTTTTTTGTATTCAAATGCACTTTGAGCCATCCCTTTCCAGCTTACATTGTCATGCTGGTTTAATTGATTTCCTTCCAATGCAGGTCTACAAAAAAGGGCTGCGGCTAGTAAAAAAATGGCAATGACTCCCAAATGAGGTAGTGATTGTCTGAAAAGCTTGTTGAACATCTAAAAATGTTTGGACCCAAATTAATACTATTTTCATGGAATCTTAAAAAAGGAGCATGATCCATACTATTCTGCGGGATAAAAGTACTCGCCTGTTTCTGATTTTATCTGGTTTTTTTATTGCCAACGCATTGATTGCTGAAATTATCGGGGTTAAAATCTTCTCTCTAGAAAAGTCATTTGGATTTTCACCTCTGCAGTTACAATTGCTTGGAAATACTCTTTCCTTTAATCTAACAGCGGGTGTTTTATTATGGCCTGTTGTTTTTATCCTAACGGATCTCATCAATGAATATTATGGACAAAAAGGCGTCCGTTTTTTATCATGGCTTACTGCGGGATTAATTGCGTTTGCTTTTTTGTTATTCACAGGCGCAATTTGGTTGGAGCCTGCTGATTTTTTTATAACTAGTAAGCAGGGGAGTGGGGTGCCCAACATGCAGGTTGCCTATAAGAGTGTTTTAGGCCAGGGTGGTTTTATAATTATTGGTTCATTGACTGCATTTTTACTCGGTCAATTGGTTGATGTACTGGTTTTTCACCAAATTAAAAAAGTAACGGGCGAAAAGTATATCTGGCTCCGGGCCACCGGATCAACCTTGGTTTCACAGTTCATAGATAGTTTTGTGGTTCTTTTTATTGCCTTTTATATTGGTACCAGAGTTAGTCAGCAGGGTAATGATTTTGTTTGGCCTTTACATCTTTTTCTTGCTGTTGGACTTGTAAATTATCTGTACAAATTTGTTGTAGCTATTGCAATGACCCCAGTTATTTATGGAGTACATTTTCTAATAGAGCAATATCTTGGACATGAAAAAGCTGCAGAAATGAAACGTGCGGCTATGAACGACTAGCTTTTTTCTTTTAGTAGTTGTGCAACGATTTTATCAATGGGAAGGCTAAGATCGTTTGATGAGAACAAATCCCAGGCAATTTTTCGAAATGTTTCAGTTTGTTGCGTTTGCTCATAATGAGCTAGCTCTGCCTCGTTGAATTCAAACGGCTTTTTATTTTTGGGAATCAAAATGGGATCTATTGCTGTAACTGAGTAGTAAATAGAAACAATTTGATGAGAGGGATTGAAAGCTGAACGTTGAAAATAGTCAGTAGTGTAGATATGATCATTAACTTGAACGGATAAGTTCATCTCCTCTTTAAATTCTCGAATCAGACAATCGCGTGTTCCTTCGCCAAATTCCAGGCCTCCGCCAGGGAACTTAGTAAAAAGATTACCCCTGATCTTTTCATCACTTACGATAATGTTATTATGCTCGTCTTTTAATATGCCGTAAACGCGAATAGTGAATGCGCTCATTTGGTAAATAATTGAAGATCTATGGTTGTTTCAAATATTTTTTCTGCGGGGCCACATAACCAAATATTTTGAAATTGCTTAGCGCCTTCTTTGTCAAATTCGATTTGAAGCCTACCTCCTTTAGTCTTTACATGCACATCATTAAAACCATTCTCATTATGATAACAGATGAGTGCTGCAGCTGTTGCGCCTGTTCCACAAGAGAGCGTTTCGTTTTCTACTCCTCTCTCGTAGGTACGGATTTGTATAGATTGTTCGTCTTTTTCTAATTCAATAAAATTGACATTAATGCCTTCAGCCGCAAACTCTTTGCTAAAACGGATTGCTCTGCCCTTAGCTACCATATCCTCTTGCTGTAGGTCACGTACGAAACGAATTAAATGTGGAGAGCCGGTGTTTACTATAAAATCTTCTTTATGTTTTCTTATTTCATGTACATCTTTCATTTTTAGTGCAATAATTCCATTTGTGCGGATAATTGATTCATGTGGCCCGTCCGCAGCACTAAAGTGATAGATTTCTTTTTTTATTCCAGCATGTAGGGCAAATAGGGTAATGCATCTTCCACCATTCCCACACATGCTTCCTTCTTTGCCATCTGCATTAAAATACTTCATTTCGAAGTCATATCCCTCTTTTGTTTGTAAAAGCATGAGTCCATCTGCTCCAATACCAAAGTGTCGATCACAGAGGTGACGGATGGTATCCGTTGAAAGCGTGTTTAATTCTCCTTTGCGATTATCTGCAATGATGAAATCATTTCCTGTTCCTTGGTATTTGTGAAAAAGGGTAGTCATTAAAGTGATTCAGAAAAAGTGGTTAAAAAATGCTGGATCAAGCGATCGATTTGCGCAGCGGCATTTTTGCTAAATTGTTGCAGAACACGATTGGCAACTATTACATTCAACGCAAGGCAGTGATGCCCCATTAATCGGCCAAGGCCATAAATAGCAGCAGTTTCCATTTCAAAATTGGAGATGCGATGTGCGCCAAATCGAAAACTAGTCATCCGGTTAACTAGATCGGGATTCTGTAATCCCAGCCGTAGCACTCTTCCTTGTGGTCCATAAAATCCGGGACATGTTACGGTAATACCCTGATGAAATTGGCTTACAAAATGTTTTAAGAGTCCTGGTGCGGCACTGCTTATGTAGGGTAGACCTGTTTGATTCTGTATTTGTGTTTGCGTTAAGAAAGACTGAATAAGTAGTGACTCCTCTTCGTTTTGCTGAAGTCTGTAAAAATGTAAAAGGTTGTCAATTCCCAAACCATGTGTAGAAGCTACAAAACTATCTACCGGAATATCTGATTGCAGGGATCCAGAAGTGCCAAGTCTGATTATATTTAACGATTGCAGGTTTTGCTTCGGTTGGCGCGTAGTTAAATCAATATTTGCTAGTGCGTCAAGCTCATTTAATACAATGTCGATGTTGTCAGGACCAATACCAGAAGAGAGGACAGTGATTCTTTTATTGCCAACCCATCCGGTGTGAGTAATAAATTCGCGGTGTTCCCTGCGCACCTCAATTTTATCAAAATACTTGCTGACTTCCTTTACTCTGCCAGGGTCTCCTACTGTCACAACAGTCGATGCAATTTCTTCTGGTCGTAGGTCAAGGTGATATACGCCACCCCTTTCATTCAGAATTAGCTCAGATGAGGCGATTGGATTCATAAGGTTTCAAAAATACTGCTTATTTTTGCAGTCCCTTCATTGGGTCCTGTGGCCGAGTGGCTAGGCTGAGCTCTGCAAAAGCTCCTACAGCGGTTCGAATCCGCTCGGGACCTCCAAAAACCCCGCATTGGCGGGGTTTTTGTTTAAGGGGAGCTTTTTGTCTCCTAAATTTGTATTAGGATGTTAGGGAAAGAAGAAAAGGAATTTTTGCAATATTGGGAGCGACATCGAATGGCCAAAAAGAAATGGATTCGGCAATTATCTGTTGGCTTGCCTCTAGGGGTAACATTGGTATTGACTACCTTTGGAAATCTATTTTCAGGATGGTATGGAAGGGCGCAAATGGTTTTTTTTAGAGAAAGCACTTCATTAATTCTAGTTCTTCTAATCGCAGCCATTTTAATTGTATTATTCGTCATCATTTTTTCTGCTCGTCATCGTTGGGAAATGAATGAGCAACGCTATCAAGAGTTGAAATACAAAGAATAAATTTTATTATAAATCAGGTGGTATGCAAAAATTAATTGCTTTTGGTTCTCTTTTTTTAGGTATGATTTTTTGGATCAGTTGTAGCAAGGATACAAGCTGTACTCCAAAAACGGTTGCAAGTGAAGTTGCGACTATGCAAAATTTTGCTTCTGCAAATGGGTTGGCTGTACAAACGCATTCCAGCGGAATGCTCTATCAAATTGTGAACCCAGGTAGTGGTTTGACTCCTGCATTGACCTCCCGTGTTTCTGTACGTTACACTGGAAAATTAATGAATGGAAACATTTTTGATTCAAACACGGGAGTGCCTGTGCAATTTTTATTGAATCAGGTAATTGCAGGGTGGCAGTTGGGTATGCCACTTATTAAAAAAGGAGGTACTATCCGATTGATTATTCCTTCCTCGTTGGCCTATGGTTGTAATGCTACTGGGCCTATCCCTGGCGACGCTGTTCTTTATTTCGAAATAGAGTTGGTAGATGTTTTATAAATGACGGTTTAATGAATAGCGAAACAATTTCAGTCGTTGACATTTTTAAAATCGGAATTGGGCCCTCTAGTTCGCATACATTAGGCCCTTGGAGGGCAGCTCTTCGGCTATTACAGGAACTCAAGGAGTGTGATCGACTGCAAAAAGTTAATGCTGTTCGTGTTTTATTGTATGGTTCGTTAGCAAAAACAGGAAAAGGTCATGGTACTGATATTGCAATTCAATTAGGACTTTCCGGAGAAGATCCTGTGACGATGCCCACTGAACTAATTAAAAGTAAATTGGATGCAATTGTCCAACAGCAACGAATTCTTTTAGCGGGGGTACATGAAGTTATTTTTAATCCGGCTGAAGATATTGAGTTTCTAATTACAGAAACGTTGCCCTTTCATTCAAATTCACTCAGTTTTTTGATTACGCTATCAGATGGTGCCACTTTTTCGCAAACTTATTACTCGGTGGGTGGAGGATTTGTAGTCAAGGAAGGTGAAGCAAGTGCAAAAAATGAAAATGTCGATTTTCCATTTCCTTTTTCCACCGCACAGGAGTTGCAACAATGGTGTCTCAAAACAGGGCTATCCATTCCAGAGATTATGTTGGAGAATGAAACGGGTTGGCGCTCAGAGAAGGATACGTTAGACCAAATAATGAAGATTTGGTCAACCATGCATAATTGTATTTATAAAGGTTGTCATACGCAGGGGATTTTACCTGGAGGGTTAGAAGTGGTGCGAAGAGCCGCTGAGCTCAATAGAAAATATTTGAAAGGCAAATCCTATGCTAACGCTGAGGAGTGGGCCCTGTTAATTGCGAGCGGTGGCAATGATTTTAAATATATTCTAGATTGGGTTAGTTGTTTTGCCTTGGCGGTGAACGAAGAAAATGCATCATTTGGCAGGGTAGTGACTGCACCTACAAATGGAGCGGCTGGGGTGGTGCCTGCTGTCTTGCAGTACTGTTTAATTTTTGGAGATCGTAAAGACGATGAAAGGAAAATAGGATCTTTCTTATTAACCGCTGCTGCCATCGGTATCATTTTTAAGAAAGGAGCAACCTTATCTGCTGCAATGGGGGGGTGTCAGGCTGAGATTGGTGTGTCAGCTGCTATGGCTGCAGCGGGGCTTACCGAAGTAATGGGAGGCACGCAGCGACAAGTTTTAATGGCGGCTGAAATTGCAATGGAACATCATTTAGGATTGACCTGTGATCCGATAGGAGGTCTGGTGCAGGTTCCTTGTATTGAAAGGAATACAATGGGTGCTATCAAAGCCATCACAGCTTCTCAATTGGCTTTACAGAGCACACCTGATTTAGCCAAAGTTTCATTAGATGCAGTAATTAAAACAATGTGGGATACGGCTCAAGATATGAATCTTAAATATAAAGAAACTGCCGATGGTGGTTTGGCTGTTAATGTGCCACTGAGTCTTCCAGAGTGCTGAAATCGTTTACTACGTTATAAAGCGTATCTCGCTCCACAGGTGATTTTCCAGCTTGACGAATCAATTGTACCAGTTGTTCCGTTGTTAATGTTGGATTTTGTTCCTCTGACCCAGCCATGCTGTAGATTTTTGTGGAGTCATCAATCGTACCATCAATATCATCAACACCAAAGCTCAACGCCAGCTGTGCGTTTTGTCTTCCCAACATAGGCCAGTATGCTTTTAAATGGGGGAAGTTGTCCATGTAAATTCTGGCAATCGCATAAAGTCGCATGTCCTCTAGCAGAGTTGTTTCAGCGACAGTTTGCATGTCATTGTCTTTGTTTCTAAATTTTAAAGGAATAAATGTATTAAAACCTCGAGTTTGATCTTGTAAATCTCTCAATCTACGCATATGGTCTACACGGTGCTCATATTTTTCAATATGCCCATATAACATGGTTGCATTGGATGGAATTCCCAATTCATGGGCTGTTTTATGAATCAATAGCCAACCTGCTGCATCAACTTTGTCTGCACAAATTCGTTGCCTGATTTCAGGGTGGAAAATCTCAGCACCTCCGCCGGGAATTGAATTTAGCCCAGCATCAATTAATTCCTGCAGTCCTTCTTTCACAGAAACATTTGCCTTGCGAAACATGTAGTCATATTCCACAGCAGTAAATGCTTTGATATGCAACTCCGGACGATGTGCTTTAATAGCGGCAAGAAGCTCCCTGAAAAACTTCAGGTTCATTTTGGGGTGCACACCTCCAACAATATGTACTTCTGTAACTGGTATTCCGTCATATCGCTTAACGAGATGCAACATTTGTTCAATGCTCAATTCCCAGCCTTCTTCTCGGTTGGCATATAGTCTGCTGTAAGAACAAAATTGACAACTGAAAACGCAAACATTAGTTGGTTCAATATGAAAATTTCTATTGAAGAAGACCTTGTCTCCGTGGAGTCGCTCTTTGATTTGATTTGCTAAACTACCTACGAACCCAATACTTCCTTTTTCGAATAACAGTAGACAATCTTGATCGTTGATTCTCTCTCCATTCTCTACTTTACGAGCTATTTTTTGAAGTTCAGGGGAAGGGGTGTGATTCATATTAAAACATTAGGCACAATGGTCAATGCAAAGGTATTAATTCCTTAACTTCCCCACCCAATAACCTAAAGAATCAACCGTATGAGTACAAGAACACGGCTTACTATTCTAAGTTTCATGGAATTTTTCATCTGGGGTTCCTGGCTGATTACAATTGGTGCATATTGGTTTCAGAATAGACAATGGGGTGGGGCTGAGTTTGGCGCCATTTTTTCTACAATGGGAATTTCGGCCATTTTTATGCCTGCTATCACTGGGGTAATTGCGGATCGATATATTAATGCAGAACGACTTCTTGGGGTTTGTCATTTAGTAGGGGCTGCTGTTTTACTCTTTTTGCCACAGGTGAATGATCCGGGTACATTTTTTTGGGTAATTCTTCTTTATATGCTTTTTTACATGCCAACTATATCATTGGCAAATACAGTTTCCTACTCTGTGTTGGTAAGCACAGGTAAAAATATTGTAACAGATTTTCCACCTATTCGAGTATGGGGAACTATAGGATTTATTGTAGCTATGTGGATTGTTAGCTTACTTAAAATTGAAACCTCTGCTCTCCAGTTTTATGTTGCAGCGGCTGCCTCTATTGGTCTGGGAGTGTATGCTTTCACTTTACCCGCTTGCCCTCCACGGGGGGAAGCTCAACAATCCGATTCGTTTGTCTCACTTTTTGGATTACAGGCTTTTTCATTATTCAAGGATGTAAAAATGGCTTTTTTCTTCATTTTTGCAATGTTACTAGGTGCTGCACTACAGTTAACTAATGCATATGGTGACACATTTTTGCACGATTTTGATAAGATAGATGCCTACCAAAATAGCCTTGCTGTTCAGTATCCTGCTATTATCATGTCAATTTCACAGATGTCTGAAACTTTATTTATTCTTGCAATTCCCTTTTTTCTAAAGCGCTTTGGTATAAAAAAAGTAATGCTTATCAGCATGATTGCCTGGGTTTTTCGATTTGGATTATTTGCCTACGGAAACCCTGGAGAAGGTTTATGGATGATCATTCTTTCTTGTATTGTTTACGGAATGGCGTTTGACTTTTTTAATATTTCTGGTTCTTTATTTGTCGATACACAAGTGAAAGAGTCTATCAGGGCTTCCGCACAGGGTATTTTTATGATGATGAGTAATGGATTTGGAGCTTGGTTAGGAAGCACAATCAGCGGGCTAGTAATTCAATATTATTTTACTAATCCCGATCAGTCAATGAATTGGAAAGAAATCTGGTTATCCTTTGCAGGCTATTCATTAGTTGTGGCTATTTTGTTCGCAATCTTGTTTAAGCATAGACATGAACCCTCTTCAAAGGCTAGCTAATTTTTTAAGGCAAAAAAAAGCCGCTCCCCTTGTGAGCGGCTTTTTACTAACGATAATTTAGGATTAAGCAAGTGATTCGATCTTCCTAACAAAATTTGCTTTTGGTTGGGCGCCTACTAATTTGTCAACTACTTGACCATTCTTTATGAAAAGTATAGCAGGGATGGAAGTGATTCCATAGTTCATAGACACCTCGGGATTGTGGTCTACATTCAGTTTTCCAATATTTACTTTTCCCTCGTATTCTTTTGCCAACTCTTCAATTACAGGTCCAATAGCTCTACATGGGCCACACCATTCAGCCCAAAAGTCTACTACAGTTAATTTGTCAGAATCCAATACGTCTGATTTGAAGTTTGCGTCGGTAAATTCTTTAGCCATTATTTTTTATTTAAGAAGTGAGGGGCAAATTTAAGTCCACAATGTTGGAAGAAGACCTATTGACATTCTTTGTGTAAAAATTGTCAGCTCAAGCAGTTTGGACAGTTACATGTAGAGTTGGATTGTCTTCTAAGTATTTCACTAATTCTGGATTTAATTCAATACCTTGAATTACTGATATAAGATTGGTAGTTAGTTTATTACGATCGTCAATTAAAGTAAATTTAAATGTTGTTTTACCTGGATTTCGCTTGAAGTTCTTCTCTAGAAATTGGATCATTTCTTCATTTAGCTCTTTTGGTTCTGCTTCGATCAAAATGGATCTTGTCAAATTGCCGATCATGGTTTCAGCGAGGGTTACACCCATCAACTTAAACTCGTACTCGTCTCTATTATAGCGTTGTTTTAAGTATCCATTAATAAGTAATGTGCTGCCCGGTTGAAGGAGTGAAGCGAGTTTTAAATAATCGTCGCTAAACAGCGGAAACTCCATTTTGCCAGTATAATCCTCTATGATGAAGTTTCCATACTTGTTACCACTCTTTGCAATTCGGTGTTGTGCATCCACAACCAACCCTACAATTCTGAATGGTCTACCTGGATTGTTTTGTTGGCGAATCGAATCTCTAAATTCGTTGAAGTCATGAATTGAAGTAATTCCGTAGTGCCGAATCTCAAATTTGTAATTATCTAAAGGGTGTCCGCTTAAATAAATTCCCGTTACTTCTTTTTCATGTTCTAGTTGAACCAGGAGGGGCCATGGAGTAACCTCTAGCATTCGGGGAGGCGGTATTTCCATAGTTATTGGCAATTCGCCGAATAGCGTATTTGTAGCGGAAGCTTGTTGCTGCCCCATCACCTGTCCATAGCGAATTATCTTTTCCAACCCTGTAACATCTTCTCCCTCTGCCACTGTGAAATACTGTGCACGATGTAATTGTGGAAAGCAGTCAAAACTTCCGGCATAGGCAAGGCTCTCAAGTGTCTTTTTATTAACGGTGCGCTGGTTGATTCTTTTTACAAAATCAAAGATGTCTTTATATGGGCCCTTTTTGTTTCTTTCTTCAATTATATTTTCAACGGCAGCCTCACCAACACCTTTGAGTCCTCCTAACCCAAATCGGATCTCTCCTTTTTTATTAACTGCAAAACCTTTAAGCGATTCATTAATGTCAGGTCCTAGAACTTTTATACCCATTCTTTGACATTCCTCCATAAAAAACGTAATCTTCTCAATGCTGCCAGCATTGTTAAGAACCGCTGACATGTATTCGGCAGGATAATGTGCTTTTAAATAAGCAGTTTGATAGGCAACGTAGGCATAGCAGGTAGAGTGAGACTTATTAAAGGCATATTGTGCAAAAGCTTCCCAGTCAGTCCATATTTTTTCTAGACGTTCTTTAGGTAGCAGGTTGGCTGTTGCCCCTTCCATGAACTGCTTCTTCATTTTATCGAGGGTCTCTCTGTTCTTTTTTCCCATTGCTTTTCGAAGAACGTCAGCATCACCTTTACTAAAGCCAGCAAGTTTTTGAGCTAACAGCATCACCTGTTCCTGATACACGGTAATACCGTACGTTTCTTCGAGGTACTCCTTCATTTCTGGAAGGTCATAGGAGATGGCCTCTCTTCCGTGTTTTCTATCGATGTAGTTAGGTATATAAGCTATAGGCCCTGGACGGTAAAGGGCATTCATCGCAATCAAATCTTCAAACTTATCCGGCTTTAATTCGCGCAGATATTTCTGCATACCTGGACTTTCAAATTGAAACGTTCCTATGGTAGAGCCATGTTGGTAAAGTGAAAATGTTTTGGCATCATCTAATGGAATTAAATCAATGTCAATTTCTTTTCCATGTAATTGCTTGATGAGGCTCAATGCATTTTTAATGATTGAAAGTGTCTTGAGTCCAAGAAAGTCCATCTTGATGATACCGGCACTCTCGATATCTGTTCCTTCAATTTGCGTAACCCATAAATTAGAATCCTTCGCAGTAGCAATGGGAATCAACTCTGTTAAATCTGTGGGAGCAATGATGATACCTGCAGCATGAATACCCGTGTTTCGTACAGAACCTTCTAATCGCTCTGCTTCACGCAAGACTCTTCCAGTTGGCGTTAGGGCTTGTTTATAAAAGTCTCTTAATTTTTTTACGTTTTCAATTTCATCATTCGAAAGCGCCTCTTTTTCTTCCAATGATTTATCGCCATCTTTTTGTTTTAATGGCGCGTGTAGGACTCTTCTAAGTTCAATACCCGGTTTTTCCGGAACAAGCTTGGCTAACGCGTTAGACTCAGGTAGAGGGAGGTCCATTACTCTCGCAACATCTTTAATACTCATTTTAGCAGCCATAGTGCCATAGGTAATAATCTGTGCAACCTGGTTCTTGCCATATTTTTCTACAACATAGTCAATTACTTTTTGGCGTCCTTCATCATCAAAATCAGTATCTATATCGGGCATTGATTTTCGGTCTGGATTGAGAAATCGCTCAAATAGAAGATTGTATTTAATGGGATCTATATTTGTTATGCCAATGCAATAGGCAACAACAGAACCCGCAGCAGAACCGCGGCCTGGACCAATGAATACTCCTTTTTCTCTGCCTGCACGTATAAAGTCACTTACAATCAAAAAGTAACCAGCAAATCCCATCATTTTGATGGTAAATAATTCAAATTCGATTCGCTCTCGTATCGCATCTGTGATTTCATGATAGCGAGCAGCTGCACCTTCGTAAGTTAAGTGTTTGAGGTACTCCCATTGGTTATGCGACTCGGATGATACTTTATATTTACCAACCGTTTCCTCTTTGGAGTGTATCTGGAATCTTTTATCTACTGGAAAGTTTGGAAGTAGAATGTCTCTAGTTAAATTAAGAATCTCAACCTTGTCTACAATTTCATTGGTATTGTCAATTGCCTCAGGTAAATCTCCAAAAATTTTTGACATCTCCTGTGTGGTTTTGAAAAAAAACTGGTCATTTGGAAATGCAAAACGTTTGTCCTTGACATTGACATCATCGTCAGCAAAATCACGAATAGCAGGGGTGGCAAGCTTTTCGCCTGTATTAATGCAGAGTAGAATATCGTGTGCGTTAAAGTCGTCTTGCTCCACATAGTGACTATCATTACTAGCAATAATTTTCACTTTGTATTTACGTGCAAATTTGATAAGTGATTCATTCACCTTATCCTGCTCGGCCATACCATGTCGTTGCAGTTCCACGTAAAAATTTTCCTGAAAAATATTCAGCCACCACTTAAATTCATTTTCTGCCTCTTCTTCTCCTTTTCTTAAAATAGCTTGTGGAATGGAAGCTCCTAAGCAGCAAGTCGTAGCGATTAGTCCCTCATTGTATTGCTGTATTAATTCCTTATCGATACGGGGGTATTTACTATACATCCCTTCTATAAAACCAAGCGAGGTTAGTTTAATAAGATTTTTATAGCCGGTTTCGTTTTTTGCAAGTAGTATCTGATGAACTCTTCGGTCACGTTGTTCCTTGGTAAAAGATTTTTGGTGTCGATTCTCAGTGACATAAAATTCACAGCCCACAATTGGTTTCACCTTTAGCTTCCCATTCTCATCTTTGTTTTTATAGGCCTCTGCCACAAATTCAAAAACGCCAAACATATTTCCGTGGTCACTGATTGCTAATGCAGGCATTTGGTCTTTGATGGCCTTGGAATAGAGTTTTGGTATAGCTGCAGCACCATCTAGTAAAGAATACTGGGTATGTACATGTAAATGTGAAAACTTCATAGCGGACAGGAAAAGTAGGCAAATTAACTACCTTTGCAAAATCTACCACCTTCAAATCTTGCTTGATTTTTCCCCATGAGGATTCTGCTTTTCATACTGATCTGTTTAAGTTCTATGAGTTGCTCTTTTGTGCAAAAAATTGCCTCAAAAACCTCTTTGGTGAAGCAATCTCTCCCGGCTGTCCCGCTCAAGAAAATTGATCAGCCATCCGTGAGCCCTATACTCCCCAATAAGTATTTGGATCCTATTTTTCCTCTACAAAATACGTTTACTCAAAAAAAAGAAACTGTAACTGAGAGTCGCTTAGCGACGACATCCACTACCGCCATCGAACCTACTTTTTTTTCAAAGAGTGGGGTTGGTTCACAACAGGCAGACCCAATTTATTCTACAATGGCACCACCTTCTCCTTTGCTTTTTAAATATTCTCAGCTTTTAGATCAAGAAATTGAGCAATTGCCAGACTCTCTTTTGTTAAAACAAATTGATCCATGGCTCGGGGTTCGCTATCAAAGTGGGGGTAACTCCGTTGCTGGTATTGATTGCTCTGCTTTTACAGCTACTATTTTATCTTCTTATCGGGGTGTTCAACTTCCAAGAACTTCCCGCGAGCAATATCGTTTTTGTGAGCTAGTGAACAAAAACGACCTCAAAGTGGGAGATCTACTTTTTTTTAGAACAAGAGGCCGCTCAATTTCTCATGTTGGCATTTATCTTGGGAATAACAAATTTGTACATGCCTCTTCAAGTAACGGGGTGATGGTAAGCGATCGTAAGGAGACTTATTTTTCTGCTCGGTATGTTGGTGCAGGACGTATTTCTACATCTTCCTTTACCAAAGAGTAGACTACTTGCCCTTAATTTTTTTTCGAATAGTTTCAAAAACCGGCTGAAGGTCAGGCGTTAGCTTAAAAATCCAAGTGATTACTGCAAAACCAACTAAATAAGTTATGCTGCGCGCAATGAGTCCTGCCCATCCCTGTTGCTCTTTAAAAACCAGATAACAGCCTACTGTGAAAAGCACAGCTGTAAAAATAATTTTTAATGTAGTAAAGCTAAAGGGCTGAAGTTTGAATTTCCATTGCAAATACCAAACTCTACATGCGTTATAAATCGAAATAGAAATGAGTTGGGCGAGTGCTGTGCCTATAATTCCCATTTGCTTGGTTAATAAATAGCTCAGGGGAAGCATGCATATTAGTAAGATAATGCCGCTATAAAATTCAAATCGCCAGCCAGGTGAGGTAATAATCAACTGTGAGTTTACGCCAGTTCCTAAATCAATAATTCTTGCAAATCCCAGCAATAAAAAAACGGGAAGCCCTGTCAGGAAAATCGGTTTTAAATCAAGAGTAAGAATAGCATTTTCGTAATTGATGATAAACAGGCCAAAAAGCGCAGACGAGAAAAGTAATAGATTCACTGCAGATCGCTGATAAATTTTGTTGAGTGTAGTTCTGTCCTTTTCTTTCCAGGCGCGTGATAAGGCTTCCATCGATGCAGCAATCACACCACGTTGTGGAGCTTGGAGCATTGAAGCAATATTTTGTGCCAATGAATAAACAGCCAATTGCGCTAATGCGTTTTCAAGTACGGAAGGAATTAAGATGGAATCAAATACCTGTGCAATTACAAAAATGAGTGTTCCTGTATAGGTGAAGCTTGTGTAGTGAAAAATTGGTTTTTTTAGTCGCTTTGTGAGAGTGCTAAAATGAAAAGTAATAGGTAGCTTTTTTTTGTAGTATAGAATTAGGGCTAATACCAAGGCTATGAGAGGGTAGCTAAAAGAAAAAAAGTAAATAAAACGATCAAAAGAGTGGGAATCGCTTATAATAAATAGAAGAATGAGTAGAAGAATATACAGTCGCCATATACCCTCTTTCAAAAGATTAGTTTTAACCGAAAGTTGTTGTTGCCAGCTCCACGATTCTAGAATATTGAAAAGCAAGAGCCCGGCTGCCAGCGGAAAAACCCAGTTAAAGTAGTGGATCAGCAACGGTGAGTTTGTTCCATATTTTCGAATTATCAATGGCTCAAAAAGCTGTCCTCCGACTAAGAGTAAAATAAGTCCAATGGCTCCCATTATTAACGCAATGGTTAGTTGGTCATTGCCATTAGATCGAAAGCGATCCCTGTAATAGGGAAAGAATTTATAAATAAAATAGGGGGCGCCCATATTACCAACTGCGGCTAATAATAGAGCAATTGCAATAAATACATTATAAAGACCAAACTCCTCTTCTGAAAAAAATCCTTTGCGCGTGAAAAGATATATGTTGAGTAGACCAATAAAAAAGCCGCCATAGATTACTAAGGTGGAGTAAATACTTTGTTTTCTGATACTACTCATGATGGGTCATCAAAGGCTTGAAGAAACCTCTTTCTTTGTAAAATAAAAGTTATCATTGATATTCTTGATACTAATACCCTCCGAAATGCTGAATTCTTGCCAGGTAGTGGTGACGGTTATATTCTGCGTTTGTTTTCCGTCTATTCGTAAAGGCATAGATAGGAGTTCATTGCAGTTTGTCAATCGAAGTCTTAATTTATTATTGAGCTCAACATATTCTAAAACAGGAACTTTATTCGTTCTTAAATATTGGTCAAAAAGTTGTTGAAGAGGTAATCCTGTTTTTTTGATAAAATAAGCCTCTACATCTTTTGAGTCGATAGTTTGATGACGAAATTCTCTATTAAGTCCTCTTAAAATTTCTCTAAATAAGCTATCATTATTAATAGTTTCTCGAACGTGGTGCAAGAAACCAGCTCCTTTATTATACATATCGCCACTTCCTTCTTCGTTTACACCATATTGACCTATAATGGGTCTATCGTTTCGAATTTTCGTTCTGACACCCCTGCAATAAGCATCTGCTCCTTCACGTCCGTAATGATATTCAATAAATAGGACCTCCGAATACATTGTGAATCCCTCGTGTACCCACATATCTGCAATATCATTTGTAGTGATATTATTGGCAAACCACTCATGTCCGCCCTCATGTATAATAATGTAGTCCCAATCTTTTCCCCAACCAGTTCCAGATAAATCACGTCCACGATATCCATTTGAGAAACCATTTCCATAAGCAATTGCACTTTGATGTTCCATACCAAGATGTGGGGACTCTACTAATTTATAGCCATCTTCCTGAAAGGGGTAGGGGCCAAACCAATATTCAAAAGCAGCTAGCATTCTGGGAGTATCTCTGTTAAATTGAGGAGTTGCCTTCCCTAAGTTATAATCCAAAACCCAATATGATAGCTCTAAGTTGTTTCCAGATGTGCTCGGATAATTGTCTTTCCAATTGACATACTTGCCTATATAGGGCACGATATTATAATTGTTGATTGGGTTAACGACTTTCCATTCATATACACTTTCATTTTTTTTTCTCTTGGTGACTGATTGTAAACGGCCATTTGCAATTGCTACTAATGTGTCAGGAACAATCATGCGAATTGTTGCTCCTTTATCTGGTTCATCACTTTGATGGTCCTTACAGGGGTACCAAACGCTAGCGCCCAAACCTTGACAGGCAACAGTCATCCAGGGTCTTCCTTTTTTGTCATTGGCAAAAATCCACCCTCCGTCCCACGGTGCATTTTTGGCAACACGAGGATTGCCGCTGTAGTAAATCAAAACAGAGTCGATAAAAATTGATTTTTTGGACGAGCGACCGTTTACATTATTTTTTGTTAGTGATAGTAGCCAACTATCTTTTCCTCTTTTTGAAAAGCTGATCTTTTTTTTATGAAAAATCACACTATCGATCTGCATGGGTGATTGCAGGTCGATTTGCATTTCTTTTTGATTTTCCCCATCTTGATATGAAAACTGTATTGTGTTTGATCCAATAATTTTCTTTTCTAGGTAATGTGGTTGAACAACTATTGTATAATGTTGCACGTTCCACCAGCTTCGCTCCTTATTGAGTGTTCCTCGTAAAGTATCGTCGGAAGTAAATGTTGTGGTTTGAGCCCATACAGTAGTGCAAATGGATAATACGCCCAGTAAGAACGCTCCAAAAAATCGAGAAGTTGGTTTAAGCATACAAAATAGTGTGTATGCTAATATAGAACGAGAATACTTATTCGCCTGCTTCTTTTTTTCGCTTATCTGCAAATACTTTCCTAAACTTCTCCAATTTTGGTTGAATTACAAATTGACAATAGGGGTTTGAGTTCCCATTTAGTTCAAAATACTGCTGGTGGTAGTTTTCTGCAGGATAAAAAACGGTGAAGGGGGAAATTTCTGTTACAATAGGATTTGACCAGGCCCCACTCTGATCAAGAGCTTTTTTATACTCTAAAGATTTATTTTTTTGTTCCTCTGAGTGATAAAAAATTGCACTTCTGTATTGCGTGCCTATATCATTCCCTTGCCTATTGAGTGTGGTGGGATCATGTGTTTTCCAAAAAACTTCTAGTAACTCCTCAAAGCTGATTGCTGTGGGGTCAAAAACTACTTGAATACACTCGGCATGCCCAGTTTCGCCACTACAAACTTCCTTATAAGTAGGATTTTTGGTGTGGCCACCCGAGTAGCCAGATACTGCACTTTTTACACCTTTTAACTCTTTAAATATGGCTTCGGTGCACCAAAAGCAACCATTTGCAAATATGGCTGTGTCCAAAGCCGCGGATTGGTTTGTTTCGGTTGAGTTCATTTTATTTTTTGTTTCTTTTAACGATAGTTTAAAGGGTTGCTCTTGACAACTTGCCCAAAAAGTGTTGCAAAGAATTAAAATTGGTAAAAACGGGGTTTTATTAAAGCTTATTTTCATAAAAGCACTTACAAAGATATTAAACAAAAATGGGCTCTTTAAGTTCACTCCATTCTGAAGCTAGTAATTCATAAATTCGCTAAAAATAATTTTATGCGATTTTATGTTTTTGTTTTTGTTGCCTTTCTTTTGCCAACCTTAAAATCAGGGTTGTGTCATGCACAGCAAAAAAATGAATTGACCGATGAAATGGTTGTAAGACAGATGCGTCACAATGAAGAATTAATGTTCAAACCATCCAGATTGGCAAGTTCTGTGAATGAGACTTTTGAATTAACAATTCTTGGATCGCCTACTTTTTCTGTCTCAAATTTGGCAGACGGCACTCTTTCAAGCTATCAACATACTACTCGGCTCACTTACCCGTTGCAACTAATTAATGGAAAGGGGGAGTATAAATTAGTTTTTTACGGCGCTGGTGAAAAAGTCCCCTATTCCGTTTTCACAGAAAACGGAATCACTACGATTTATATGCCTTTTTTTATGCATGATTATTTCAAGTCAAAAGTGGATCAGGCGTTAGCGGCACGTAAAAAAGTGCAATTGAAAATCTCACTTTCCACATCCGGTTTACGAGAAGCTGTTTGGAGTTTGTAAGATTTTACTGAATTTGTAATTTCTTTTAATCTCATTAATATAAATGCCCCAAAATGGGGCATTTATATTTTTGCGGAGAGAGAGGGATTCGAACCCCCGGACCTTTTACAGTCAACGGTTTTCAAGACCGCCGCAATCGACCGCTCTGCCATCTCTCCGGCGCGAATGTACGAGTTGCACTTTTTTTATCCAAATCATTAGTCTTGATTAACTTCATCCGGCCTTTAAATATGAAAGAGTTAGTTGCTTTACTGCCATACCTATGGAAATACCGTTTTTACCTTTTTGGGGGATTGTTTTTTGTTTTTTTATCTAATTATTTCAATGCTTTGTCCCCTCAGCTTACCAGTTTCGTAATTGACCAGGT
>Ga0129333_10001363_pt1 | contig 22053 bp, 45 predicted proteins | sample CPB6_08_DNA_FD_94474 | JGI IMG/M metagenome (GOLD analysis project Ga0129333, IMG submission 94474) | Freshwater to marine salinity gradient microbial communities from Chesapeake Bay, USA - CPBay_Sum_0.6_0.8_DNA | ecosystem: Environmental > Aquatic > Marine > Coastal | place: USA: Chesapeake...
ATGGCTTTGTTTCCGGCGCTGGCGGCAATGGCGCGGCTGGTGTTGTGAGGGTCTGGACATGGTGATGCAGTACGCAATTCTTGATAGCACTGGCCGATGCGTCAATCGCGTTCTTTGGGACGGTGAATCTGACTGGCAACCACCTAAGGGCTGCACAGTCATTGCAGATCCTGACAATCTGCATCCGATCTATGTAGAACCTCAACCTGAAGCGCCAGAAGATCCACTGGCTAGTCTTACGCCAGAGCAAAAGGCAGCATTAGTTGCCCTACTCCAGCAGCAAAACTGATGGCACTAACAACCTCGCTAGCTCAAACCAACATCGGCATCCCCATGGCCGACACCTACGCCCGTATCACGCTGATGCGTTGCGATAAGGAGCAGACGCTGATTCAGGTGTCGCATTACGCGAACGCTGATGCCCGCAACGCCGACGCGCAGCCCGTATTTGATCACACAATGTTTGCACCCACCAGCGAGCTGCAGCCTGGCGACAATCCGCTGGCGATTGGCTACGCCTGGCTAAAGACACAGCCCGAATATGCTGACGCTGCCGATTGCTAACCTATAGAAAAGGTCGGCCGTATGCCTTGCAATGGAGCACCACGAAGAGGCGCTGATCACCGCCAAACGCCCTGAAAGCCCATTTACGCAGATGGTGCCAGCCTTGTTGACCGCTGCGGTGGTCGGCTTGGCTGGTCTTTTTATGCAAGTCGCCAAGCTAGATCAGTCAGTCAATACGGTGGCGGTGGATATTCAGGAGCTGAAAAACGACAGCAAAGAGCGGTTATCAGATCTTGAAGGTCGCGTGCGACACATAGAGATGACGCTCGGCAATAGCAAGTAGCACAACTACACTGAAGCCACACGCCATCTAACAATGGACCCAACCACCGCCGCAGCTATCGCCATCCTGGTTGCCGCAGGATCTGAAATTATCACCCTGCTGCCAATTAAAGAGAACTCTTGGGTGCAACTCATCCTTAAAGCCCTGAAAGTTGTCTTCCCAAAGCGCTGAAAGCTGACACCGTATGGCTAGCGCGATTTGGTGACAAAACTTGGCGTGATCACCTGCGTAAAGCAGCTCAAGATTACAAGTTTGAGAAAACGCTAGGTCCAAGGCTAGATCGTGCAGAAGCTGACTGGTTAGCGGATCAGCCAGTAACACCAAAACCTGTTGTGGTGCATGAAGTGCCAAATGATGAGCTGCAAACTGGCGAAAGCCGAAAGTTAGGCGGTGCCATGCAAATCAAAGCACCTTGGTCTGAGCAATGAGCATAATCAGCACCACTGACTACGGCAACGGCTACACGCTCGACCAGCTCGAGAACCACAAAGGAGAGCTCTACTACCGAGCCTGTAAAAACAGCATCTGCCGCTACGCCGAAGACCACTACGTAGCCGTCATGTATCTTGAAAACATGGGCTGGGACCCTAAGCAAGAGCCGCTGGCTTAGCACCGAAGTCTGGCCCCGGATCTCTCCCCGTCGTGAGCACCGCCACCGCCCTCGTGTAAAACGGGCTACTTGTCTTACCCGCCCGCTCCAACGCCTCCTTCACCTTCGCCCAATTCTCCCGAGTACGGTCGTCCATCAATAGCTCCATTCGGCGGCTGGCCTCGCACCCGCTCCCGGGACGAATCCCCCGCCGTTGCGCGTGTCCAGATGCACAAAGCCGCGCGGCCGCCCATCACCCAATCCCCCGGTCCACCGAGTGCGAATCCACTGGTAGAAGCTATCCAGGCTCCGATCCACCGGATACACATCGAATGCCTCCCCGGTTACGTGCCTCGAGCCCGGCACTCCGCCCACGGATGCATTGATAGGTTCCGGCCTGTAGAAGCTCGTCACTCCTAGCGGCCTACCCCACGCTTCCCGCATCCGCTGAAACTCCGCCGCAGTCCGCAGCAAACGAGTCCGCACTGACGCATTCGGCCCCGGGATCCGGCGCTTGTCCCATTGCACAATCTCCCCAACCGTCAAATTTGGCGTCACCTTGCAGTCAAAATCCCCCCAATCAACCTCCGGCCGCATGAACTCCCCCGAGCCGATCACCTTCCTCCAGTGCGGCTCAAAGACAAACCACGTCCCAGCACCCGCGGCCAACTCCACCCGCGCATGCGCATCCGCCGGCCGCTCCGTGTATGCAACCACTGCATAGTCCTTCCCAACCGGCACCAGCACCTTCTCCTTCTCCCCGAGCTCGGCAGCCTGCACCGGCTCCTTCTTCAGCCAAGTCACATGCACCGCTTCAATCCGGTACAAGATCGGCTTCGGCGCCGCTTTGACCACAGGCTTGCTCACCCCCGAGGACGGTATCTGCTCATCCATTAGCTTGATCAGCTTCTCTGCGTAAGTCGGATCTGTCGCGTATCCCTGATCCACCAACGCCTTCGCCGCATCCTCCCGCGTCGCCGCCCGATTCACCCCCTCATATTTATCCCAGTCTTTGTACCATCGTGTAACCAAGTACCTAACACAGGCCCCAAGGTCAGCAAAGTCAATAAAGTCGGCCTTTATCGTTATCCACTTTCCATCGACAAATTCTTTAGTTTCTTTACCTGTTCCAGCACCCTTCAACCCAAAGTAATTATTTTTACCACTCGTGTGCTTCCCATAGCCACTCTCGAGTGCCCACTGCGCTGCTACAAGCTCGGGGTATTTAGCCCCTGCGTCCTTCCCTGCCTGTTGCACACTTTCCCAGGTGTTCGAGTACGTCTTGCGAGTAGCCACAGATTCCACGCAGATACTTCACGCTACCGGCGCCGCTGCACTTCACGCCAATAGCGGTCCTCTGCTTTGCCTTGCCACGCTTGGTACTGCGACATCCGTGCCGAAGCCCGAGCTCGTTTCTTCCGCAGATTCCAGTCATAAAAAAATTGGGCATCCTCCACCAAGCGATGGAGTAGCCCATTGGGTAAGCGCTCTGCGATCTGAGCCAGGCGAGCCAACAACCGAGATCGCAGCTCGCTCTCGGTCATCAAGCCGCTGCGGACTGAGGCACCAACCGGATCGAGTCCTGCTCAATCACGATCTGCAGCTCATCTCCGGGCTCCACACCGAACTTCTCCGAGTACGTCTTACCCACGAGAATGACACCATTACGGTGAACAGTCGTCGTAAACTTAGCAGTTTTACCTGGTTTTTTGCCAGTTTTTAGCTTCACACCTTTAGCATCTAACAGCGCTGCATGAAATTGCGTGATAAGCAGACGCTCATTACCTTTGTCACTAACCTTCACATAGCCAGCTTCACGGGCTAGCTCTGTCTGATCCATATCGCCGTTTGCTTTTACAAGCGAAAGCAACTCTTGTCCAGTAAGCATTGGTAGGGAAAACGCTTCAGCCATACCCTACCACGCAAATCACTACTTGGCATCCGCCCAGGTGTCACCAAAAGACGCCTCAGCGACAATAGGCACTTCCTTGCAGACAATCGCACCAGCCTTCTCCATCGCTACTGCAAGCGCTTTTGCCCACTTATCCACAGCACCTTCCTCGACCTCGAGCACGATTTCGTCGTGCACCATCGCGATAAGCAGAGCCTCGCCCTTCTTAGCTGCTGTGATCTGGTCCCAAATCATCGCAATAGCAATCTTAGCAATATCCCCTGCCGTGCCCTGCACTTGTGTATTGATCCGAGTTGTGTACTTATCGTTGAATCCAGTTAGTATTCTACGTCTCCCATACCTAGTAAATACAGCTCTAGTGGTTTTATTACCTTCAACCGTTTGCCACTCATACAACTGCGGATAAGCCTCACGAAACCCTGTAACAAGCTCCTGCGCTTCTTCTAGCATCATGTCTACGCCATACTGTGCAACTGCTTGTTTTCTCAACGTAGCAGCACCAGCCCCATACAAAAGCCCGAAATTACAAAGTTTGGCCGATGTACGTTCTTTCTTCGTAATCATATCTGCACTTTTACCCGTCAACAATGATGCAGTCTCCGTATGCAGATCGCGCCCCGCGCGGTACGCAGCCCGCATCTGCTCTTCTCCCGACAGCTCCGCTGCCACCCTCAGCTCCACCTGGCTGAAATCCGCCACCACCAGCTTGTACCCACCCCGAGCTCGGAACAAGCGCCGAAACTCCGCTTCTCGCGGTACTTGCTGCAGATTCGGACCTGAGCAGCTCATGCGCCCTGTCTCTGTCCCCATTTGCCTGTATCCGGCATGGATGCGCCCATCGGGGCCAATCGACTCCAGCAGCTTCTCAATGTGAGACACACGCGTCACAGCCGCCTTCCACTCCATGTACATCGCCACGAGCTCGTACTCCCCCTTCAGGAACGCCAGCAGGTTCTGATCCAAGCTCGGGGCGCCCTTCTCATCCGGCGGTAACAGGATCCCGGCTTGCTCGAATCGCTCCGCCATCTGCTTCGGCGAGCGCGGATTGAAGCCCTTGTACCGCTTCGTGCCCGCGCGAATCGACCCCGAGTCCTTCTCGCGCGTGTTGAAGCACGTCTCATCGTCCGGCTCCCGCGGCAGCCACACGCCCGGATCATCCGGATGCTCCGCCTTAATCGCTGCATCCAGCGCCTCAAGGAATTGTGTCTTAAGCGTCTCAGCCTGATCCTGAAGTGAGACCTGCAGCGCCGCGGCAGACACAGCGTCAAACCCAAACCCATTCCACTGCATCCGCGCTATAGGCCGCAACGCCTGCATCTCCAGCTTGAAGATGTCCCACAGCGTCACCGAGGGCGACACCTCTGCATCTTTCAGCGCAGCTACCAACGCCGGCACCATCCGCGGTAGACACACCGCGTCCCGCGCCGCGTAGCGCACCATCTCATCCGAGATCTCGCCGCCCCAGTCCGCTTTCTGCAGTTCCTTCGGCAGCGGCACCTTCAGCACCCGATTCACCAAACTCCCGAGATCGTTCTTGGCCCCCGTGCCGTTGTTCACCACCTTGGCGGCAATCATCGTGTCGAAGATCGATCCTCCGAGCCCGAGCCCCTCACCCTCGAGGAAGTTCAGGTCAAATGCAGCGTTCTGCAGCACCTTTTTCCGCGGCCCCTCGAGCAACGCCTTGAGCTCACGCAGCCCGGGAGCAGCCCAAGGCAACTGCCGCGCGCCTTCTGTGCGCCACCCCTCCACGTCAACCACCAATGCATAGTCGCAAGTTGCGACTTGGATGAGACGCACGCGATTCGTCAGCGGATCCAGGCCGGTGGTTTCCGTATCGATGCCCAGCGGACCCGCGTCTTCACCGAGCTCGATAACGCGACGCTTCAACAGTTCTGCTGCCTGTGGCCCGCGTATGAAGTCGAAATCAACATTTTCTAAAGCTTGCTTGTGCTCAAGAGTCTCAGTAGACGGCATACTCAGTTAAATGCAGGGTTTGTGTGGACGACCTTACTCGTAGCTTTGCCGTAGAAGCAGCGCTAAGGCAGATCGATAATTGCAGCAGCATAACAGAGCTAAAAGCTTTAGCAAAGACTCTCATCAAGTCTCACTTTGAGGCTCGCAGCTTCATCGCAACGCTGCTGCTGCAGGCTCCGCTACCCGGCTACCAGGCCGAGCTCGATGACGAGCTCCCCTGGCGCCGAGGCTGAAGCCCTACCAATCGTCCTCCCAATCTCCGTAGTCCTGCGTAGAAACAGGCGCCCCCTTTATCCCCGAGACCGTGTCCAAAACCTCAGACTGATTCTCCGAAACCGCTGTGCTGGATAGGGTTTCAGCCTCGGAGGTTTTGGACAACTCCTCCGCGTGTCCAAAACCTCCAGCTACCTCTGAGGCCATTTCAGGGGGTTTTTCCCCAGCAGTTTCCACAGGCTGATCAGTCTCATGCGTCTCAGATGCGACTGTGCCCTGCTGAACCGTTTCGACCTCGGAGGTTTTGGACAACTCGAGGTTTTGGACAACTTTTTCTGACCCTTGTCCGAAACTCAAATCGCTTCCAGCAGAAGGAGTTCCAAAGAAAGAAGGGGGGGTTTTGGACACTCCGTCCCTCTCATATAGGGATTTGACCTTGAAACCCACCTGAGGTCTCCCCCCTTTGGATCCCGTCTGTCTCACGGTGGATTCCTCCACGAGGCCGGCAACAACCCACCGCTGCACCCACCGCTTCACCGTCTTCTCGCTGACGATCGTCCCGGGCCCCCTCCGCCCCGCCAACCGTGCATTCAGCGCGTAGCGCAGCTCTTTAGCCGTCATCGGATCCTCCGCCTCCTTAAGGATCCCGAGAACGAGCGTCCGCGGCGTCTCGTCGCCATTCCCTCCGTTCTCTCGGGTCACCGTAGGCGTGAGGTCTTCGATGCTCAGCGCCTCCTCGATGTCTTCCCGCACGAGGAAGCGATCACCGCCCCGCATACCGCGGCTCTTGTCGATCTCGAGGATGAGCGCATGGTCGCCGTACTGCGCCCGCTCCTCATCACTCAGCTCCTTGAGCTCCCAGGTCTCGTGCACCGCATTCCGCAGCGTGTCTGTCCCGCGGAACTTCGTCCCATCTTTGGTGTTGTGGTGAATCCACAGGAACGTCGTCGCCGGAAACGCCGTCCCGTTCTCCCGCGCCAAGCGGTACAGCGTATTGGCGTACTCCTTCTCGTACTCCTTGGCGGCAATCATCATGCTCACCGACGTCAACGAGTCGACGACCACGAGCACTGGCTTGATCTCCTCCAGCCACCGCACCAGCACCCGGTACTGGCTTTGCTGCCACTGCGGCTTGAACTTCATCCAGCGATCCGCCCCACTGGAGTCGATCCCCTGCTGATCGAAGTACTCCGCGTAGTCCGTCATAGACATGTCGTTGCCAATAAACAGCACGTTCCCCGAGACCGTCGGCTCCACCGTCAGCCCTCGCACCTTCATCGGCAGCTTCTGACCCACGATCTTGGACAGCAGCACCGCCAATCGGGTCTTGCCCATGCCGCCACGCGCGTGAAGCATCACCGAGGACGGCTTCGACATGAAATCCGGAATCAAATAGTCCCGGTCCCCCCTTACTTTCTCTTGCCATTTCGGATCCGCCTCTACCTGCTCTTGGTGCAACAGGAATCGCTCGAGCGCTGATTCCACCTGCGGCCCCGACTTGTAGACGTGCGTCAACCCCGAATCCCTCACCAGCTCCATCAACTGGTAATGCGCGAGCTCAGCGTTGTCGTACCCATTGATGATCTTCTCGGCCGCTGTGAAGAACTCCTGCCCCGACAGCCGTTTCAGCGGCGCATCTTTGATGGTGACCTCGGTCGCCGTTGCACACGCTGGGTAGTCGTACCCCAGCTCCCCCGCCAGCTCTGCCACGTATGACTCGAGGTCGGGCCCACTAGGCCGCCCCGCGTGCATGTCCTCCGTGCGGACCTTGTGCACGAAATCGAGAACGTCCCCACCTACACCACACGCCTTGCAGTCCCAGCAGCCGGTCTCTTCCGCGTACTGAAATGCCGTCCCGCTCTGCCCCCCGTGCCACGGGCAGCCACTCATCAGCTGCGGGTTCTCACCCCCACGTCGCTTCCACCCGTACTTGTCGAACACGGAATGGTTGAACACGAGGTCAGCCAGTCGCGGCCGCAACAGCGACTGCACTTCTTCCTTGAAGAACCACCCGCGTATCTGACGCGACGGCACCGCGGTCTGCCCCCCGAGCTCGTCAAGCAGCTCCTTCTGCTCCGCCTCCGACAGCCACTGCACCGGCTTCCTATGAGGCCTCAGCACATCCAGCACCCACTGCGGTGCCGGCGCCACCTGGCCTTCGTTGTAGTTGAGGAACTGATATGGCTGCTTTGTCTCTGGATGCGGCGAGCCCGGCACCACGCTCTGACACGCGTTGAATCGCAGCACGACCTCTTCGTAGGCCTCGCCACTGATCGCATCCCTGTCTCCTCCTGCACCGCGGTTCGTGTCCCCATGCCCGAGGTGCCACTGCCCGTCATCCGTCCGGAGGATCAGCGTCTTGACGTCCTTGAGCTCAGGCACCAGCCGCTTCGGCACCTGATAAAGGATCTGCCGGCGACCGGGCTTGCCTGACGTCCACGACATCGTCCGCTCTTCGCCATAAGGCTCATACTCCGCGCCCGCTACCTCGCGGTAACGCTCATCCGCGGCGTGCCCATCAATGTCAAGCGCAATCAATCCCCCCGAGAACGATCCCGTAACCACCCCCAGGCCGACGTAGTCCTGCCTGAGCTGATATGCAGTCATGCACTCAATCCGCGTCAGCGGCTTTGTGCTCCACTCCTTTACGTAGGTGGCTTTACCCGCTACAGGTACAAACGCCCAACGATCGGGAAATACATCACGGCGCAGCAATTCAATAGCCCGTCCTTTTAGGAAGTCCGAGCTGTTGCCTTTGTGCTCTTTGTCCATTACGATTACGGCAGCAAGTGAAGGCCAAGACCTCCCGCCACCAGCGGGGGGTTTTTTCTTGGCCGTGTTTCACCGTACCGAGGCCGTCCACCTACGACAACCGGCCGCGGTGAGTCTCAATAGACTCATCAACTTCTGCGAGTTGTCACGCATATCGTTGACAGACCTGGGCTTACCCCCTACGATCTGCAAGTGAGACGGATAAACGCTCCGTTTCCGGCACATCACCCACTTTTTACGGGATCTAGCCACATGTCCTCATTCCTGTCAGCCACCGCTATCGAGGAGATCTCCAAGGAGTCTTCCGGCTCGGGTCGCTACCTCAACCCCGCCAAGATCACCGACGAAGTCCGAGTGCGCTTCTTCGGCTCTGGCATCACCGGCTTTGAAGCCTGGACGATCGACAACAAGCCTGTCCGCTGGGAAACCAAACCCGAAGAGCTACCGGCAAACATCCGCCAGCAGGAGGGTTACCAAACCATCAAGCGGTTCATCGCCGGCTTGGTCTACGACTATTCAGCAAACGACTTCAAGATCCTGCAGATCACTCAGAAGACCCTGATGGATCAGCTCTTCAAGTTCATCTCCGACGAGGACTACGGCGATCCCACCGGCTACGACATCAAGATCAGCAAAACCGGCGAAGGCAAAAAGACCGAGTACTCCTTGGTCGCCGCCCCGCCTAAGGCCATCAAGTCGGACATTCAGCAGCGCTTCGACGATCTGCGGTGTGATCTCAACCGTCTATTCGACGGTGAAGACCCCTTCGCTGAAGCCTCCGTCTGATCGCTACAGGGGGAGCTCACCGCTCCCCTTTTTTACTCCGCACGCTATGGACACCACTCAGCTACTCGGGCGCAACATCCGCTTCCACCTCTTCCGCACACGACTGACCCTCCGCGATGTCGCCGAGTCCTCCGGCATCTCCTCCTACTCCCTCGGTCGCATGGCTAGCGGAAAAACCAAGCTGATCGACCCCAACGTTCTCACCGATCTCATGCGCGTCTTCAAATGCGACGCCAACGCGCTGCTCCTCCCCATCGAGGGTGTCCCCTATGACGGCTGAAGCCATCCGCGGCCTTCCCAAGTACGAACCCATCCGCTCCCACGAGAACGGCGATCGCAGCTACTCCACCCCTCTCGGCGCCTGCAGCTCCGTCACCACAATCCTCAGCAACACCCGCGACAACACAGGCCTGCAGCAATGGCGCGAGTCCGTCGGTGAAGCCCGCGCCGACTTCATCTGCAACCTCGCCAGCTTCCGCGGCACCCGTCACCACGACGCCATCGAGCGCTATCTCCTCGACGGCACCGAACCCGGATTCGACTTTCTCAACACTCCTTACTGGAACAGCACGCGCAGCTTCCTCGACCGCATACGCCGCCCTCTCGTCTGCGAGGGCGCCATCTACCACCCTCTCCGCTACGCCGGCACCTTCGACTGCATCGCCTACTTAGACGACGACGGAGAGCAACCCTCTTTGCTCGACTGGAAAACAGCTGACAAAGTCCGCAACCCCGCAAAGATGTACGAGTACTCGCTGCAGGTTGCTGCTTACACCGCCGCCGCCAACTACGTCTACAAACCACAAGGCTTAAACATCACCCGCGCGCTAATCGTCGTAGCAATACCCGACGAAACACCTCAAATAGAAGAACTGTCACCGCGCAAACTCACCCAGTACATGCAGCACTTTGAAGCCCGTTTCAAACGTTTCACCCGAGCGCGGACATGAGCAACCACACCCCCATCCACGCGTTGGTCAGCAACGTCATCGGTGGCTCCTTGCTAGTCCAACACGCCCAGGCTCTGGATATCGACACCGCCCTCCTCGATAACCCAGAGAGCCCCGAGGCTTTTGAGATCTACCGCAAACTCACCGCGCACCTCGGCCTCGACTTTGAGGTCGCTGCCTCACACGTCCTCGGATCCCTCACTGCCTTGCTCATCGACGACGAGATCAAGGCCTACAACGTCCGTTACCTCGCCGCTGCCCTCTGGAAAGTCCTAGGCGACCCCGCACAGAACGGCAGCGAGCCACCCCCGATCTACACCGAGGCCGCCAAGGCCATGTACGCCTGGACTCTGACCCTTCTCCACCCCACCTTCATCCACCCCTGATCATGCTCATCGGCCTTTACTCCCCCGCCGCCGGCAGCGGCAAATCCTTCATCGCCGACCACCTCGTAACACACCACGGCTTCACCCACCTCAGCTTCGCTGAGCCACTCAAAGCCATGATCAGCACGCTGCTCCTCGACTTCGGTTACACCCCGCAGGACGCTCACCACATCACCCACGTCGCGAAAAGCGCCCCCCTCCCCGAGCTCGCCGACAACGTCGACGCCCGCCACCTTCTCCGCACCCTTGGCACCGAGTGGGGCCGCGAATGCGTCCACCCCGAGCTTTGGCTCCGCTGCTGGACAATCCGCTACATGCGTCTCCAGCTCCAAGGCACCGAGCGCGTTGTCGTCGACGACATGCGCTTCCTCAACGAAGCCGCTCTACTCGACCGCTTCGGTGCCCACCTTTGGAAAGTCACGCGCCCCGACATCGAGCGCGCCACAACCCACGCCTCCGAGGGCGGCCTCGACCACCTCCGCCTGCTAACCGACCCCGACAACGACTGCTCCCTCGCGTTTCACCACCTCATCGAGAACGACGACTCCCTCGACGCGCTTTACAGCCAAGTCGACGACGTCCTCGCGTTCGACTATTTCTCCGAGGTCGTATGAGCTCTCTATCCGTATCCGAACTGCGTGCCCACGCCACCAATGTTGAAGACCACATAGCTGAAGTCCTCAACGACTTCAGCGAAATCACAGGCGTGACCGTCGAAGCTTTAACGATTACGCCAGCTTCCACCGCTGATTCCTTCAGCGCCACATACTACGTTCAGCTCCAAATTACCCTCTAGTGGATTCGCACCTCGCCACCGTTCTTCCGCAATACCTGCGGCTCACCGCCAGCGCCTCCGCTGAAACCATCCGCCGTAACCCCGTCACTGGCCCCTACAGCGAGCTCTACTTCAAACTCGCCCGCCAACACGGCCTCGCCCACGCCCGGGCCTGGCTCCTCGGATCCCTCGTCCGCGACCTGCACAGCGCCGCTGCTTCTTGATCCGCGATGTCGGACCTCATCTCCCAGTACCTGAGCGACATCTCGCGGCACCCGATCCTCTCCCGCGAAGCGCAGCTCCGTCACGCCTATCGCATCCGCGCTTGGGTCGACTACATCCCACCCGGCTCCACCGAGCCCGACCGATCCGCCGCCCCTGCCCACATCGCTCGTCCCGGCAAACGCTCACTGGACATCATGGTGCGCACCAACCTGCGCCTCGTCGTCCACATCGCCAAGCGCTACCAGAACCGCGGTCTCGAGCTCAGCGACCTCATCCAAGAAGGCAGCCTCGGCCTCATCCGCGGCATCGAGCTCTTCGACCCAACACGCGGCTACGCCTTTAGCACCTACAGCTATTGGTGGATCCGCCAATCCATATCCCGCGCAATCTATAACTCATCCCGCACAATACGCCTACCAATCAATGTGCAGGATCTTGCTACCAAGATCAAGCGCCTTACGCACACTTTTTTCCACGAGCACGGCAGACCCCCCACAGTCGAAGAACTCGGCACCGAGCTCGACCTACCCCCGGAGCGCATTACCGAAACGCTGGCCAGCTGCACCATTACCGACTGTGGCTCTCTCGACTCCCTCTGCCAACTATCCGACGCCTCGCTGCTCGACATCCTCTCCACCGATACCCCCACTCCTTCACAAAGCCCCGAACTAGCCCTCTCCCTCACCGAGCGCGAAGACCTCCTCTACAACGCTCTCTCCACGCTCGATCCCACGCAGCTCCTCGTTGTCCAGGCTCTCTACTTCCAACAGCGCAGCCGCCACGAGCTCTCTGAAGAGCTAGGCATCTCTCGTTACTGCATTTCATCCATCTACAAAAAAGCACTCCACAAGCTCCGAGTAGAGCTCGCCTATAGCTGGGATGCTTTTAACGAGTGAGTTTGTAGCAGCTTAAAGCCCGTACATACACATACAGTTTTTCTAGCCCAGGATGTGTCATATCCCCCTCTAGCCCAGTCTCGTTGCGACGCAAGGCGAGACCCAACTTGCGACACCATGAGACTCATGCCCCTCAGGTGCGACGCATGAGACTCACTGGGGTGGCTTGACATCCGGCCGACGCCACGCCAGACTGACCTCACGCGCGCACATCATGCGCGTTTCCACTTGCTCTGGCAAGCGGTCCCGTCTCCCGGCTTGCGTCTCATGAGACTTAGCCAAGTGGCTTGACGGATTGCGCGATCTGCGCAACACTTCATGTCATCGGAGCTCAGCCGCCCTGTGAAGCCTAGACCTCAGGTCAGCTTCCCGCGGCTGCGCGCCGATACCGGCTCCGGCCGGTTGCTTGACAATCCGGCGCCTCGTGTGCCACACTTCCCTCAGTTCAGAACCTCCAATGCACTAACACCGAGAGCGGGGCAGGGCCCTGCGCGATAAATAGGCCACGGCCGCCGAACCGCTTATCCCCGTCTGGGGGAGCGAGGGCGCTAGGGCCTGAGATAAGTAGGGAGCTGGGCTAGTACCCCAGCGAACGCGAAACCCCCGACAAGTCGGTCCCGCTTTCATGCGGGCTGAATCCGGTGAGGGGCGGAGTAGTTGATCAACCGAAAGGCTCAGGTGGGTGTTGACCCGTAACCGAACGCGGACCCTTCGTACCGGTGTAGGACGCCAAAGACAGTAGTGGCTAGCGTGCACCGCCTCACGGCGGGGGTGTGTCCGGACTCCAGATCCGGGCGCGGTGAGTCAACTCCCCACACCCAGCACAGATAGCGGCGCTCCTATCAGGCCGCACTACAAATGAGTGATAGGACGGTTGCGCGTGTCAACCGTGGCACCGAGCATTCGGCTCTGCTCCACACGCACAAACCATCTCCCCCAGAAGTCCCCCCTGGCGCACTGCGTCCGGGGGTCTTTTGGCTGAGGTGCTTTGCATCTCCCTTCTCTAGCTGTGAGTTTCAGCATGTACCGCAACACCTGGTTCCACGGCCGCGAATCCCTGCGGCAACTGCCCCCCGAGTGCGTCTGTGACTGCTCCGGATCCGGCGACCGCGACGAAGACATATCCGCATGGGTCGACCGTCTCGACTTCGACGGCCCCTCCTGGCTTTTCCGCGAATACCTACGTGGCTTCGGCGCATGGGACGCCCGGGAGCTGGCCGACCACAACGAGAACCGCAAGCGCGTCTTGTGGATCTGGGCCTGCAACTGCGCCGAAGAACCCGGCGCCTACGACTACCTCTACCTGGAGTGACCATGCGCCCCGAGTACGCCACCCCCGAAGACTTCGCCAAATGGCGGAGCCACGCAGAAACCCTCTGCACCGTCTCCCTGCGCTACGTCATCGCCGACTGCCGTTCCGCGGCGGCTGCCCTGCGCCATAGCAACCCCATCCGTGAGGGCTACTACGAAGACCAAGCCTTCACCTACGCCGACGAACTCGCCCGCCGCAAGCCATGACCTACGAAATCATCTGCACCATCTCCGACGAGCTCGGCACCCGCACCGCCCCCACCGGCATCTGGGGGTGGAGCCGTGCCGACATCGTGCTGGAACTCGCCGGCCTAACCCGCCGCAACCCGGACTGCACCTTCCACATCGAGGAGTGCATCCCCGAAGACGCCTTCAACGCCTACTGAGCCACCATGCAGACCCACTTCCGCGACCCCGCTACCCCGCCCGTCACCCCCGAGCAACTCCGCTCCGTAGGTGTAGACCCCACCGACCTCTATTGGTCCGGCACCTTCCGCTCGTGGCGCTTCGCCGGCGCCATTGCCACCCGCTCCCCCTACTTCACCACCGGCCAGATCCTCCACGAGCTCGGCCTCACCCCTCACCCCGACGCCTGATGGACCCCCACACCAAAGCCACCGAGGTCTGGTTCCTGCTCCACCAAATAGAGCAGCTAACCATCAACGACCCCGCATACACCCACGTCCTGCGTGACGTGTCCAACTGCCTCGACCGCGTCGAAACCCTCCAACACGACATAGAGGCATCCGGCAACTGACGCTCCCCCGGAGCTCTCCCCACCACGGTGAGCTCCCTGGGCGCCTCGCCCACTTCCCTTCACAAGCTGTAGACAGCATGCACTCCGCCCTCACCGTCCGGTCTTCCAACTCGAAGACCGGACCCATCGCCGTGTCCACCACGGCCCGCCCCAGCTGCCCACCCACCTGCCCCCTCGCCGGCGACGACGGCTGCTACGCCGAGGCCGGCTACTACACCCGCGACCACTGGGACCGCGTCACCGATGGCACCCGCGGCGTCCCACCCGAGCAGTTCATCGCTCAGGTAGCGGCCCTCCGCCCCGCCACCTTCTTCCGCCACGACGTCGCCGGCGACCTCTGGCACGAGGCCGGCCGCATCCACGCCGCCCTGCTGCGCCGCCTCGCCGACGCCACCCGCCACCTCGGCGCCGCCTGGACCTACACCCACCACCTGCGCACCGCCGCCAACCTCGCCGCCATCCGCAGCGCCCTCCGCCGCGGCTTCGTCGTCAACCTCTCCACCGAATCCCGCTCCGAGGCCGCCCGCTTCACCCGCCGCGGCTACCCCACCGTCTGCGTCGTCCCCGAGGACGCCCCGCCGCACTTCGAGCACGACGGCATCCGCTTCCGCCAGTGCCCCGCCACCTTCGACGGCTCCCCCACCCAGTGCGCCACCTGCGGCGGCGGCACCCCGCTCTGCGCCCGCGCCGACCGCACCTTCGTCGTGACCTTCCCCGTCCACGGCAACCGCTCCGCCACCGCCGCCACCTCCTGCTCATGACCCGCCCCCGCCGCCCCACCCCGCCCTGGATCCGCGCCGAGCACATCGCCGGCGTCCTCCTCGGCCTGTCCCTGGCCGCCATGGCCATCGACTACGGCTACCGCCACCCCACGCAAACCCTGCCCCCCACCCCCACCCTCTACACAGGCCCATGAGCGACGCCCCCGACCCCCGCCCCCTCAGCCCACCTGACCCCGAGCCCGACGCCCCACCGACCCGCGTCTGGCACTTCCTCTCCGACGACCACGACCACGAGCACTGGGTCGAAGACCCCACCGAGGTCGAGCCCCTCCTCACCGAGTACGCCACCCGCGCCCAGCCCTACACCCTCCGCTGCTACCTAGCGGACGCGCAATAACAGCAGCGAATCCGCTAACTTCCTTGCGTTCCTCACCAATCCCCGCTAAAACTCACACATCCATGCGTAACCCCACCCGCACAACCCGCACCTACAGCCCTAGCGGCACCATCGGCCGCCGCCTCACCGCAGCCCACGAGCTGCAACTCCAATCGCAGCGCATCACCGCCGAGCTCACCGCTCACCGCTCCTGGCTCTGCGACCGGATGCAACGCCTCGATCTCGACCGCATAGAGCAGGGCGACCTCGTCGTCACCCGCAAACTCCGCCACCGCTGGACCTACACCCCCGAGACCGAGGCCGCCATGGAGGCCCTCCGCAAGATGCAACTCCGCGAACAAGCCGAAGGCCTCGCCACCGACTCCCCCACCGTCTACGTCGCCCTCACCACCCAGTACCAACCATGAGCCTCACCGCCCTCTCACCCACCGAGCTCCACCACACCATCGCCGCCATGGAGCGCCACGGCGGCGGCTTCTGCTCCGCCCTCGCCCAGGCATGGTTCAAAGCCGACCCCAGCAACAAACGGCGCATCGAGAGCGCCTTCCCCCACCTGCTGGCCGACTTCGGCCCCGACTCCCGCTTCTTCTACCTCCAGAACAGCTGACCCCATGCGCTCCATCCTTCTGCAGATCATCCGCGAGCACGGCTACGAGCCACGCATCGCCCTCTTCATAGACGGCCGCCGCGGCGTCCCCTCCTCCCTCGCCCCCGACGAGGTCGGCACCTGGCTGCAAGGCTTCATTAACGCCCTCCCCCCACTGGAGGACTGATGCGCCGCGTTCTCCTCGCACTCTCGGTCGCCGCGCTCTGCACCCCCGCGCACGCGCGCACCGTAACCGCCACCGTCTACGACTCCTGGTACCACGGCCGCGTCGCCTATTGCGGCCAGACCTACCAGCACTGGGGCGTCTCCGCCGCCCACCCCTGGCTCCCCTGTGGCACCCGAGTACGCGTCTCCCACCGAGGCCGCACCCTCACGGTGCCCATCACCGACCGCTGCGACTGCGCCTCCATCGACCTCAGCGCCGGTGCTGCCTACCGCCTCGGCGTCCCCCTAGACGGAATCGCCTCCGTGCACATCTCTTACTGAGTCTCATGAGTCTCACCCTCCCCGAGCATGACCACCAATTCGTTGTGGCCTTCTACGAGAACGACCACATCCACTACCTCTTTGGTCCCTTCACCTCGCGCGAGCAAGCCCGCACGTGGTCCGACAGCTTCAACAGGCGCTACGCCCCCGAGGGCGCCCGTGTCCTCTTCACCCGCCGCACCATCTACCCCGTCTGCGCCCCCAATGTCTGACCTCATCCTCCCCACCGTCCACCTCAACGGCACCAGCCGCGCCACCCTCTCCGAGGGCTACGGCGCCGCCTACAGCGCCCTGCAAGACGCCATCCGCGCCTTCAACGCCATCGAGTTCAACTGCCGCGACTACTACGTCCAACCCGCTGACGCCTGGGCCCGCGCCACGACGCAACGCGACGTGATGCGATCACACCTACGCGACGTCCAGCAGTACCTCGAAGCCCATCTGATTCACCTCGGCGAATGACTGACCCCGCCTTCAACCTGGCGCAACTCGACTCGCGCCCCAACTGGTACGACCACCTCTCCCAAGTGGAGGCCGCCATGGCCGACCAGTACCGCACCGAAGAGCTCCGCCGCCGCGCCGGCTGGTACGCCGACGAGGGCGGCTGGTACTCCCCCGACGGCGTCCACGAAGCCGAATGGGAAGCCGAAGCCCGCCCCCTCCCCGAGGACGAGGGCTACGTCGACTTCTGGTCGGCCTACATCCACTACGAGGCGCTCGACAGCGCCCCCACCGTCTGACCCCGGCTCCGCCGGCCCACCCCACCCCCTACCACCATGCGCGACTACAGCCCCAACACCGTCACCACCGCCTACGCCGCCAACGGCCAAGGCCCCGCCGTCTACGGCAAATACCGCGAACACGGCTACGCCGTGAACCCCCTCACCGCCCAACTCGGCACCTTCGTCCCCGAGCGCGCCTCCGCCACCGAGGCCTTCGCCATCGCCGGCCTCAACTGGACCGCCGAAAAGCGCCCCGTCTTCTACATGGGCCCCGACGGCCCTCTCGAATCCCCCGACCACTGCTCCATCGTCCGCAGCGACAACGACGCCCTCCTCGGCATCCACGGCACCGCCTACACCCCGGTGCAAAACAACGCCCTGATCAACCTCCTCGACTACCTCCGCGAGGACATCCACCTCGAGACCGTCCTCTCCATCCGCAACGGCCGCCGCGTCTTCGCCACCGCCACCATCAACACCGAGAGCGAAGTCGTCCCCGGCGACCGCGTCCGCCGCTACCTCCACCTCTTCAATTCCCACGACGGCTCCAGCGGCTTCGGCGTCTTCTTCAGCGACGTCCGCCTCGCCTGCGCCAACCAACTCAACTACCTCACCGGCCGCGCCGCCACCGCTGCCGCCGCCTCAGGCACCGGCCTCCGCCGCAAGCACACCAGCAGCGTCACCGAGTTCGCCCGCCAACTCCCGCAACTCATCGACATCGAGCGCCGCACCTTCGCCAACTCCATCGAAGAACTCCGCGCTCTCACCAGCATCAAGCTCACCCCCGAGATCGCCCGCCGCGTCCTCGAAGCCACCTACGCCGACAAGCTCGCCACCCCCATCCGCGACAAACAAACCGGCGACAAGCGCCCCCGCACCCTCGCCGACCTCACCGAGATCGGCACCATCCGCAGCCACTACTCCGGCACAACCGGCCTCGGCATCCACGACATCCCCGGCATCGCCGGCACCGCCTACGCCCTCTTCAACGCCATCACCCAACACACCACCCACGACACCGGCCGCGCCTCCGACTCCACCGAGCGCGCCCGCGCCCGCCTCGAAGCCCTCTGGGGCGGCACCGCCGCCAAGCGCATCGACCGCGCCCGCCAGGCCTGCCTCGCCCTGGTGTAACCCACCCCCGAGGCCGGCCTCACCGGCCTCCCTACCCTTGCCTCAGCGCCTCCACCCGCCGTGCACATCCCCGACAGCCCCGAGGCGCTCTTCGAGCACCTCAGTGACAGCAGCGTCCGCGAGATGTTCTCCAACTACGACGCCCTGCGCCCCCGCCACCGCAAGCTCGTCCACCTGCTCCACACCGAGCTCACCAAGGGCGAACTCAGCGACGCCTCCTTCATGGACACGATCGCCTTCATCACCCTGCTCTGGCGCTGCTTCAACCGCACCGCCTGCCTCCAAATCGAGAAGCTGATCGACGACCACACCGAGCTCGACCCTCAGTGGATCAACGCTGCCCTCGACTACGCCCGCGTCAACCAGTTCATCGACGCCTGCCTCAACCTGTACGACGCCGCACCTGACCTCACCGAGCTCGACGGCGAAAGTACCTACCACCTCCGCCCTACCACACCCTGATGCCCCTGCCAGACTGATAAAGCCGGCTCACTCCGAGCGCTGAGCGCCGCCCGGCCCACTCTTCATCTCCTTCACGGCTCTGCCGTTGCTTTCGCATGGCTTCGCTTGCGTTCGCCTACTACGACCTGTGCAACCCCACCACAGGAACCATCCTTTACCGCACCTGTGCCACCACCTCCGAGATCCTCCAAGCCAATGCTCGCCTCCGAGACCGCGGCATCCCCAGCCGCTACTACCCAGCCGACACCTTTCACGCGCCTCTATTACACGATCCGCGCTGAGGGTGGCTTTCTCGCCGCCAGCCACTCCGCCGACGGCCCGCCCATCACAACCACCCCTCTCCCCGAGAACGCCACGCGCTTCATCGACATCGTCACCGCCGGCCGCCGCGCCGCCGCTCTGCAGCAACTCGGCTGGCGCGACCTCCGCGTCATCGCCATCTACCTCACCCCCACCCGCCCATGAGCAAATCCGTTCCCCCTGAGCGCCACCAGCAACTCATCGCCCTCGCCGAAGCCCACTACTCCCGCCAAGGCTTCGTCAAGTGGACCGACCTCGCCACCGAGCTCGGCCTCAGCCGCCAGCGCATCCTCCAGCTCCTGCAGCAGGCCGTCGGCCTGGGCTACATCACCAGCGACGACCTCGACCGCTACCGCTCCGAGGCCGCCCGCCGCATGGCCTCCCGCACCAACCGCGAACTACGCCGCGACCTGGAGCGCCTCAAGCTGCAGCTCGTCCTAACCCCCGACAACCTGCGCTGGCTCGACACCGCCCACGCTGCCGCGCCTCACGGCGCCACCCGCAGCGACCTCATCAACATCGCCATCACCCACTACCGCACCCATGCGTAAAGACACCATCTGGAGCGCCATCGCCCGCTACTGCGCCGAGCTCGCTCCCGTCGCCGGCCCCCTCCTCCAAGCCGCCGCCGACACCGCCACCGCCGTCGAACGCGCCGCAACCCCACGCGCGGCCCTACCCGCATCCCCCGAGGACGACTGACTTCCACCCCTTGCCCATCCACACCGACCCTCTCCAACTCCCCGATGCCGACTTCATCGAGCGCGCCCGCGCCATGTGCGCGACAAAGATCCCCCACCTGAACCGCGCCGCTGCCACCGCTCACCTCCGCCGCGGCAGCTACACCGGCACCCCTTACCACTGCCCCATCTGCGGCGACTGGCACACCACCACCTATGACCGTGCCCAAGCCAAACGCTTTGCCCGCCGCTTGTCCCGCCTACTCCGCAACTAAATGCAACGCACCAAGCTTTACCAAGCCCGTCTGCAATTCCGCACTATTGGATTGATGGCATTTGACTTAGAAGACGCTAGACTCTGTCTGCAAGAGCTCTACCCCAACGAAACAGTACTAAGTCTGATGATCGCCCCTGAGTGGTTTGACGAACCTATTGAAACGTAGCAACACTAACTACCATGACAGCTTACTATTTTTGGCTCACATGGATCGTATTGCTCATAAGCATGCTTCTTCTAATCTTCATCGCCTCCAAAATCCTTCCATGACCATCGACCCCACCACAGAACAGCGTCGCCAGAACTACCTCGACGCCCTCTACACCGAGAGCGGCCGAACCTGCGGTACCTACACCGGCCTCTACCAAGAGCGCCTCACCGAGCTCGTCCAACGCGACATGCAGGAGCTCCTCGGCGATGCCTGACTACGCAACACCCGAGCAGTGGGCCCAGTGCGAGGGGTGGGTGAACAACCCCGTCGTCGGAGCTACCGATGCCTGCGTCCTCGAACTACGCACGCGCGTCGGAGCACTGGAAGACGACAGCTGGAAGCAAGCCGAAAGCACACGCTTCTGCGTGGATGCCTTGGTGAAGCGCATCGAAGCGCTTGAAGCCACCGTCAACCCAACTCCTAATGATCGCCAAATTAGGAGTTCGCTTGTTGAGGATCTCGCCGATCTGATCGCTGTGAAGACCCGAGATCACGGCACCGAGGACGACACAGCTGCCCGGGCAGTTCTCAACGCTGTCGCCCTGTGGCTCAGCCAACACGCCGGCGGCACCCGCGCCAGCTGGCTCCTCGAGCGCGAGGCAGAGCGATGACACAACAACACCCCATCACCCCACCGCCGGAGCTGGTAGAGCAGTGGGCAGACATATTGGCTTCGCGCTCGGATGAAGCAGTATTCAGCCTTGCCGCCCAATGGGGCGCCGACCAGGAGCTGGAGGCGTGCTGTGAGTATCTGGTGCGCTGTGCTCAATGGGAACCTGAGGATGTCGCAGAACTCCGCGCCGCCCGCCGCCCCAAGCCGCCGAGCTTGAAAGAGCAGGCGCTAACTGCGCTGACGCGGTACACGACTGGTGAAACAATCCTCACCAACGAATCTGTTGACACCATCCGCCGCGCATTGGAGCAGCTTGATGACTGACTTCTGACTCATTGTTAAAAGCATTAAAAAGCGGCAGGATGTCACCCCCACCGCTCTTGCAACTGGATCTCACTCCAGTCGCTTCGCTGGTTTCTGATCAGCCCCAGCACTGTAGCACACGGCAAGTATCAGCATGTATTACCTGGAAACAGGGATCAGCTAATACTTGCCCCTCACCACCCGTCTCAACTTCCATGTCTGAATTTTCACTCGCCGTCCAGGCTGTTCTTAGTGCCTATAACGCAGGTTTCGACCGTCCTGTAGCTGTTCATCACAAGCCACGCATTGCCGCCGCCCTGCGAGCTGCTGCGGATTGCCTTAATTACGAACTTCTTGGTGTTCGTGTTGTCGATTGCTCTCAACTTCTAAACATCGCTGACGAACTGGAGGGCGCTGAGTGAAACTCGAGCACAAGCGAGCCCTCCGTTGCTTCATTCTCGAGAAACTCAAAGAGGTGACCTGTGTAGACCTTGCGTACTTAGCCTCAGATGTTAACTGCACCCCGTTTGAAATGGCCGAGCAGTACAGCATTGAGCTAGAGCGCATTGAGAAACTCTTCAACTACCCAAACTATTCCGACGACGAATGACTAAGAACCACGCCATCACCCCACCGCCGGAGCTGGTGCAGCAGTGGATGGAAGAGCTATACGGCGGTCCAGTTTCTGTGATTAGCCCGTTTGATCAACGCGTCCTTATAGCTGTCGCCCAATGGGGCGCTGACCA
>Ga0129333_10001364_pt1 | contig 22048 bp, 20 predicted proteins | sample CPB6_08_DNA_FD_94474 | JGI IMG/M metagenome (GOLD analysis project Ga0129333, IMG submission 94474) | Freshwater to marine salinity gradient microbial communities from Chesapeake Bay, USA - CPBay_Sum_0.6_0.8_DNA | ecosystem: Environmental > Aquatic > Marine > Coastal | place: USA: Chesapeake...
ACCAACGCTTCGGGATTTAACCCAAACCATCCCACCTTCACCCGCCAGATCAATCCCATTGGTGATCGTCTGCGTGCTGCCATTGCCGGTGTAGAGCCAGGTGCTAAAGACATCCTCAACGTAGGCGCTACCAGCACCAGCAGCGCCCATGATCAGTGACCGTGTATTCGGATCCATGGCGTTATCAGTTGGTGTAGTTGATCAGGCTGGATGCACGCCACCGGGTGCCACCGTCGTCAGTTACAAACATAAACAGGTGCGTCTTGCCAGTGGTGAGTGTTGGCGCTGTCCCCGCAGGCCATACCACACCGCTGAACCACGTCACTGTGCCGCTGGTGTGGGTTAGTTCCAATGTAAAGCTATAGGCACGAGATGCAGGCACATTGCTGACAGTGAAAGTGCTATTACCATTGATTGTTTTAGTGAAGTAATTGCCAGTACTACAGTCGATATTAAGCGCACCAACAGCTACTATTGTTTGGGCATATGTACCGGCGAGATCGAACTCGGTATTGGCTGCTGCACTTGATTGACCAACGGCCATTGTGCTAGTCGTCGCAATCGCTCCGCTGGTGTTAATCGCTGTACTACCACCAATCGTTCCACTGTTAATTGCGCTGCCACTGACTTTTCCAGCGGTGCTAATTGTTGCAAGCTTGCCATCAGTGATGCCTGCACTTGCATTGATGTCAGCATTGACAATACTGCCATCAGTGATATTGCTTGAATCAATCGTAATGGCAGAAGGTAATGCGCCAGTGGCCAGCTTGCTCAGTGCAATAGCGGCAGAGGCGCTAATGTCATTATTAACAATTGTGCCGTCAACAATATTGCTGCTAGCAACTGTAATCCCACTTGGCAACGCGCCAGTATCAAGCCTGCTCAATTGAATAGCAGTGGCACCACCGTTAATAACGGTGATAACCTGGTCCGCAGTAAGATCAATTGGTGTTCCGCTTACGACAGTGCCTTTGACGCGCAGAGCTGGCATGTGCTCCAGCTTTGCATTGGTAACACTATTGTCAGGAATGGCAACGTCATTTAGAACGGTAAACACCAAAGGGCTAGTGTCTAGCGTTGCGTTCTGAGTGGTTTGCACATATTGCTTGCCAGCATTAGTGGCGCCACTTAGCACAAAGGCAAAGCTACCGGCTTCTATTTCGGCGCTAGTGTTGTAATCAAGAGCGCGAGTAAATACTGCACTCACACCGGTGGTGCCAGAAGTGGTCAGCTCGTAAATACCATTTTGACTTGCAGCGGCTTGGTTTTTGAACAGCACTCGCGTGCCAGTGGCCGTAACGGCCACGCCATCAATGGAGGGCGTGCCAGTTGCTGTGTAAGTAAATGTTTGGCCGCTTGCTACATACGTGCCAACTTGTCCGCTAGTCGTAGCCAGCAGCACGGCCTCCTTCACGACTAAACCCTGTGCAACGCTATCCACGTAGTCCTTGGTGGCAGCATCAGTGGATGCCACAGGCGAGCCGATATTGGTCAGCTTGTAACCATTGAGATTAACATCTTGCGTGGCATCGGCAAGAATTAAGTCAGAATTGGCATTGATGCTAATATCATTACCAACTACGCCAACAGTGACCTTGCTGCTGCCAGCACGAATGCCACGCAGTTCAGCTCGGTAGTTGCCGGCAACAAGCGTGGCAGAGTTTACAACAAGACTTTGACCTGCTGTGGCAACGCTGGTAACGTTATTGAGACCCAGCAAATTACGTAGTCCCACTTGGGCGGTATTGCCGCCAGTGCCGCCCTGGTTAATTGACAGAGCAGTGGTTAAACCAGACAGGCTTGTAATGTCCGTATTGTCACCAGCTTTTGCTGCACCAAGATTGCTTCGTGCATCAGAGGCTGTGGTGGCATTGGTGCCACCAACGGCAATGGCAAGAGGTGCTGCAGTATCCAGGTCATTAATATTGATGCTGCCAGGGACAACATCAACAGTGAGGGAGTTGCCGCTATCAGCCAAGCCAAGCGCCACCTTCGCGCTACCAGCCTTCAAGGTGCGGAACTGTAGATTCTGCGTGCCATCACCCAATGTTGTGATGCCAGACAGCACGTTATAAGTGGTGCCGCTTCCCACCAAATTGGTAGCAGACGAAACCGCATTGGTGCGAATGGTTAGGTCAACACGGTTGCTTCCTGGATTGTCCACGCCAGAAAGAACAATGGATGCGCCAGGAATAAAGTTGACTTCACGCCGCGTTCCAATGGCGCTACCACCAGAGGAAATTACAGTACGTTGAACAGTGCTATCAGCAACAACGGAAAGAGTTAGGGTGTTGCTTCCATCGTTATACGACGCATTAATGCCCGTGCCGCCAGACACGAGCAAATCAATCATGTCCTGAAGACCTTCCTTCAGATTGGCGTAAGTGATACGCTTTGTAACAGAAAGCGAGGGGTTGGTCGTATTATCTACAACGACAAACACATCGTCATTGTTGGGCGTTACAAGCTCAACAAGATCCGAAATCAATCGCGTTTGCGCCATGGATCAGGAAGCCCCGCTAACTTTAATTGCCTTGAATACTGGTATCGTAGCACTATTACTAGACTCTCTCGTCCAAAAGAATGGCCTCAGGGTTGCAGTGGTGCCACTGAATACGTGCACCACTGCATCATTCCGATAGAAATTAACGGCTCCCGTAAGACCATCTCTCCGCAGTTCAAACACATCGTCGCTCTTCAAGTAGACGGGGCCGCCACTTACTGTGATATCAATGCCACTGCCGGCGATTGCATTGGCACGAGATGATGCAAGCTTAATCTTGTCGGCGCCCGATGGAATGACGTAGTAAGTAGTGCCACTTTGTAATGGAGTGGGAGTAGAGCCGCTATAAATAACCACTGCATCGCCGGTTGTGTAACCATGCCCTGAAACAGTCAGAGTATCAAAGGCAATATCAGTAGAAGAACTAACAGTGTTCTTCGCGACAAACGCTACGGTGCTTCCAGCGCAGCACACATTTATCTTTTTATTATCACTATTGTTTTCTGCAAAACTTACTGAGTAGATGCCGTAGTTGGCGCCGTTATCCCTGATTTCATTGGCAGCAGACCATGTGGACACTGCTGAAATATTGGCCGAAGTGGCTAAGCCAATGGCGGTGGTGCCTACAGCATCACCGCTCACTTTCACGTCAAACAGTTGCGGTTCAATTTTGAAACTAAATCGTCCGTTACGCGGCGATTGCGATGGGTTTTGAAAGATTTGAGTGCCAATGCAGAATGCATAAGCACGATCTTCCAGCTCCACGGGGAGGCCGCTAGGAGACGTGTTGATAATAGAACTGCCGTTTGCCATGCTTTTGCTCTATCGCAGCCCGTAGTTCAAGAATACTCGCGTTTCGGGCGCTGGGCTAACAACATTATACGTGTTTGTGGTAGTGCAGTTATAGAGCTTCATCCATTGAGCATCCTTCTCGGCTAGTGACATTGTCAACAATGCGTCATCAACGCGACGGGCAGCAAATACAACTGCGCCTTGATCAATGGGGCGAGCGCGAGAAGCAATAGCTTGATTAATGACAAGATCGTAATAGGCAGTGCCAAAGTTTCCTGCAACGACGCCAGCGCCAGAGAAGCCAGTAAATACTGCACCTCCACGAGATGTACTAATGCGAATGGTATTTACGCCTGGTGTGGCAACGATGTAATAAGTGGTGAGACCAATAACAAAGCGGAAGCCAATTTCAAGAGTGTGCTTGCGCCCCAGGGTTAGCGTGCCATCGCCACCAATGTTTGTAATTTGATACTTCTCGTTAACAATAGGGAAATCAAACTTACTGTCGTATTCAGTGGTAATAGCTTCACGCACTAAGTCGTAAATTTTTGTCAGATCAACACGCTCTGGCTTGTTTGCAGCCATGAAGAACGTGCCAAGCTTCTTGCCATTGACAGTCTGTTTGAGAACAAAGTTGCCCTCCAGCGTGCCCATGTCAGTGGCCGAATAGGCGTCTTCCACTGAGATGGGAAGCTGCTCTGGCGCTTCTGTAGTCAAATCGATCACATTGCCAAATTCATCAAGCCCTTGCAGGATGGACTCAGCCAAGCCATAGCCGCCTTCGCTGCCGGCAGGAAGCGTGCCATTGATATGACCCACTTCCTCATCCATTGAGCCAAACTCAGGATCACGAATGATGGCAAGCTCGGTGCGATAATTGCTCATCACATCCATGGACTTTGGCAGACCCTGGAGTGTGTTCAAAATACGCCCTGGAGCAAAGTCTTTTGCTCTCAGTGCAAACAACGGGAAATAGTGGGCGGCTTCAGAGCCGCCCAGCACAGGACCAATGTCGCGCCCTTCTGAAAGATCAAGGCTGTGCATGTCAGCCTTTTCGCTTTCACCGCCATCAATCTGCAGACTCAGTCCATATTTGATGATGTACTGAGGCTCAACGAGGTAGCCGCTATTGCTAATTTCAATGGTGAAAGGCAGAGCAGGAGTGCCAAGACTGGGGGCGTCCAGGCTGTCAGGGATGAGTAGCTCGTGCATCAGCACCCAACGCCCACGAGGGATGCCTGAGACAGTCGCAGGGAGGTCTGTAGCTTCGTCTACGACAAAGGCATAAAACCGAGCCGAACTAGCGCCATACCAGCCCCACTCCACCAGATACATGCAGTTCTTGGTGAAATCGATGGCGGCATTGCTGCTGCCAGTGCCATCAAGCTTGTCGCCATTGAACAAACTGCGAGGAACAATAATTTCCTTGGGCAGGCCGTCGCCAGACGAACGGCGATGGACAATGCGGAAATTGTCTCCACTGCCATCGGCAATAGCCTGGAAGAAGAAACCGTCCAGAGTGTCGCCAATTCCCCATAGCTTCTCACAAGCTGGCAGATCTGCCAAGCTCATCTGTAAGCACACAGAAGAGCGAATAACGCGGCCAGTTTGATAACGGAAACGCTTCTTCGTGCTAATCCTTACACGCTGGAAGCCACCGCCTGCTTTTGCCAATTCAATGCGAACAGCACGACGTGCAGCATCATGCTGAATGTAGCCAGTGGGCAGAGGGCTGTATTCAACTAATACGTCCTGAAGCTGGCTCCACTTGGCACTTTCTAAATCATCTTCGCCAGTTTCATTCAGTCCTTGAATTTCACTGACATAGATGTCTTCACGGAGATCGTAATCGTCCGTGTAGTTAAAAAGGCTGAGACTTTTCTCAACCCTTTGATTGCCAAAAATATCCCCCCTAATCTCAGTGGGTTTCTCTTTGTAGAAACTCACTGCCATGTCGCCACCAAGTCGTGGCAGAACAATGGGAATGCCTGATGCTTTTACGTCCTGACCAAACGGAAAATCACCAGCCTCCTGGAGGACTGTACCTGCATTAGCGCCACTGGCAACGACAACGCGCCGTTGCCCCACCTCATGGGGAAGCTGGTAATAAGCCATGTCTTTTAATTAACGTTCGCCCCAAGTGATGGAGCCAGCGACAGTGTTGCCACTATCGGCAACAGATTGAGCAGTCAGTACGAGAATGTCTCCGCTCTCGCCAGTATCATTAGAGGTGGGACGAGTGAGGAATTCACGGTTGTAACGGAAAATCTCGTCAAGAATAATATTCTGACCGTCATCATCGCCAGTAAAGAATGTGGCAACAGGCTGACCACCAGTTAGTCCAGTGGCAGTGGTGTTGTATTCAATGGCGGAAAGTGATGCCGTAGATGTGAATACGCCAGATGCCGTCACTGGATTAATGGTGCTGCCACTAATCAGCAATGCAGTGGGGTTCTTGACGAGGGCAAACTTAGTGCGATACTGCGAGGAAAGGTTGGCCATAAGCGGCACCACTCGCATAATATTTTGCTTGCTATTGCCATCATCGTTAGTAATGTTTTCCTTGCAACGGATGGTCAACAGCGGACGCACTGTTCCAGGATTAATGCTGGCAGCAGCGCTTTCCCGAGAAAAGATGTCGTACTTACTGGCGTCGCCACCATCAATTTCGGCCTTGGTGCCATACACCTTGAGATAGACAGCCTGTGCAATGTTGCCAGTTTTTGTAATCTCAAAGGTCATGGGCAAATTGGGATTGCCCAGGCTGGGGAATGGAATGCGGTCGCAAGTGTTGAGCTGGTGAATGGTCACCCAACGCGCATTCTTGGCAGTAGCGCCAGCAGGCAGATTCTCATCCACCGGCACATAGGCCATCAGACGCGCCGCAGAGCCGCCGTACCAGCCCATCATGATGCGGAACATCGTCACGTTGGACAGGCTCAGCGTGTGAACGCTGGGAGCGGTGCCATCGAGCTTGTCACCATTAAAAGCACTGCGAGGAACAATCTCTTCCATCACGGAAGGATCAGAAGGCAGCACGCGATAACGATAGTTGTTATACAGGCTGTTGGGATTGCTAACAGTGAAATCAGTGGAGCCCACAGGGGCTCCGTGATTCTGCGGGCTTTCGCCAGAATTAGTGCGGCGAACAAAATACAAATCGTTGCCAATAATGCGAATGATATAACCGTTGCTTCCATCAAAAATGCCAAACTCAATAGTGGCATTTGTGTCCTTCAGCATGCTCACGCCAAAGCTGGCGTCAGTAATGCGGCCAGTCTGATACGGAAACACCAGACGGCTCTGCATCCGAGCAACAGTGCTGTTCGGTGCGTTTGTATTAATCAGCAACTGCGCACCGCTTTCCTGCGGCAGGTGCGTCACGCTGGAATAATCAGGCGTGCCCGTAGGGTCAGCAGTGATCTTCCATGCCTTTGGATCGATGGCAAGAATATTGGTGCTATCCCACAGTTGCAGACTGCTCTGCACGCGAGGGTTACCCAGTAGGTCATCATGCACCTCGGAAGGTGCGCTGAGGTTGTCCAGGATGGGCACTGGACTTTGATCGCTCGCAATTACAACCGGCAGCGAGTTGGCCATCGTGGCCTGACCCGCTTGAATCGGTTCAGTACGGCCAACCGTTACTACCTGTTTACCTTCTTCAATGTCAGGCATTGTTCCTTAGATCGATGTAATGCGAGGCTCAGATTGAAGTGATGCGAGGCTTCACTTGCAGTGTTCCTAATACAATCGTATCCTCTTTTAACACTTTTAGAGTGCCACCAGAGGCAACGGAACTAAACAAGGGAGTGCCATCACTTGGTACCACTTCAAACACTGTGTTGGAGACAATATTCAAAGTGTTAGCGGTGTAAGTGAGATTGTAGCCAGAAACGCTAGTCCCAGAAAGGCGAACAATGTCAGTGGAGGTCAAATTATGATTGCCACTGGTTGTAACTCGCATGCGATAAGTGCCAAGGCCAGCATCCACGACAGTGCCTTGAGTGACAGAAGCAACGCCACTTCCCTCATCGACGTAGTACAGCTCTTTCAGATCCCAGAGATAGAGAGCGCCAATATCGGCAGGATCTGCAGCCTGGCGACCCACGTCATAAGTGATACTGCGTTCGTCATAGCCGCTGCCAATGTTGCGGCGAAGTGCTTCGGTTTGAGAAGCAGTAAGCGCCAGCTTTAGATGGCCTGTTGTTGGTAGTTTTGTAATGCCAAAAGTATCAACAACGCTCCCGCCAAAGGTTTCCTTGATTTGAGCAACTACTTCGCTGCTCGTAAAGTTGCGAGGAGTGCCAACTGGCTTCTGGAAAGCAAGATACAACTCGTCAAAGCTGTCTCCTTCGCGAACTGTGACGTTAATGCTTTCCATTAGCCGTTAGTTAATTTGTCGAGGTTTGCAATGGCTTCACTACGCAGTGAAGACGTGGTACGCATGGGCGCCTTCAGCTCTTCAATGCGAAGAAGAAGTTGCTGCTTCTCATTGCTCAGTCTATCAATCTGTGCATGCAGGTTCGCAAAATGCGTGCTAAGAGAAATCGTCTCGTTGAATCCTTCTGCCAGACGCTGGTTTTCTTCTTCTAGTAGTGCGATTTTTTGAACATAGCCTGCAATCTCCTCAGCTTTCTCACCATCAGACACAATGCGTTCAACCACGCGCTCGGTTTCGATGATTTGCGGCTTGGGCGCTGTAGCCAGTTGTTGCTTCACTTTGCCAAGCTCTGCAGACAGCGAAGCCGCCTGCGCTTGTGCTGCGGCGGCCCCGCCTTCAGACTGGCTTAATTGACGAAGGAGAGAGCTATTTTCGCCTTCAAGCTCAGCCACCCTGCGCTTAAGTTCTTCCGCTTCGTTACGAAGCATGGTCGCTTCAATTAAATCACCCTTGCTTGCTCTGGCAACACGCCTGCCGTCAGCCCTGATAAGTCCACGAGCTTCGTCAAGGCTCATCTCTTCCACTGGGGCCACCCTCCATCGCTCTACATAAGAGAGGCGGCGCGTGTCGCCAATCGCCCGCCAGTCCACGGCATACGGCAATCCTGCAGGACATGGAGGCAATTCAATGTCAACAATGCCATCGGCAATCTTGAACACCAAATCGCCAGCAGGGGCGCCAATGAAGGCGCCCCCAGCCTTGACAAACAAACGGCCATTCAATGGCCCTTCAGGACCGTCAAGCCTGCCGACAATACGTGTCATGCTCACACCTCGCGATAGGTGACGAAAGCCTGGTAACTGATTCCACTGCTCACCACTGTCTGTAATGCTTCGCCTGCAGTGGTAGAAATGATGCCCATGGGGTTGGACAGAATGAACTGACCAGACGATGGAATGGTGAAAGGTGGTGTAAGCGTGGTTCCAGATGCGCCGCTGCGAAACTGGACCGTGCCACCAGTCGTGGTCGTAATTGCTATGTTCAACACCCTCAGTGACTTGGTGGCCACGCCAGAAACTACAGTGGCTCCACTCGTGCTAGCCACCCATGCACTCTTGATGCCAGAAGGCAGAATATCGTGCTGCAGAATGTAGGGAGTTTCTGCTGCCCCATCGCCTACAGCCTGCACATAGGCGGAGTTACCAGCGGCATCAAGACCAAATAGTGCCATGATTAAAAAAGTAAGAACAACAGACGCTGGTTCAATTTAGAAGAGCCATCGGGAAGTCGCACTGTATTGGACGACGTGAAATCAAACCTCAATGGCGATGCAATGAACCGTTGGCTATAAGACCACGGTGATTGCCGTCTATTTACCCCGATTGTAGCAATCCTGATCTGATAAGAAGATCTAATGTCATAATTGTCCGCGTCAATCTTGACGTAATCGTTTGTCGTGTGACCAAGATCCACCCAATGGTCGTCTTCCTCGCGATAAAGCTCTACGGCAAATTCCTTGATCAGAGGATTGTTACGAGGTTCCTGCCAACAGATGGCGGGGTTAATTGCATTGAGTATTGAATAGCCCGTGTACTGCGGCCACTGCCAAGTTGCGTCAATTTGTGCCATTACGTTGCTCGCAAAACAATGCTTCCAACGCTTACCGCTGGCGTGACAGTAAGCCCAGCAATAGAAGTGGTCTGTGATGACAATATCGTTGAGTCATCAACAATGCCATACTTGTCTTCATAGTAAACAGAAGCCAACACTGTTACTACGTTGTCGTCTTCATTCAATGCAATCACACGGTATTTTTTCGGCTCTACGCTAGCCTCGCGAATAATCCATGCAGCAGGCAACTCTGGCTCTTCAGTGAACGATGGAGAGAAAGTGATATTGTCCACAGAGCCAGCACTGTTCGTAATGGTTGCAGTGAGATCTAACCCGTCAGCAGTGCGAATGATGATCTGGTAAGTCTTGCCTGCTTCTAGTGACACCTTCCTATCAAGAACCACTGCGTTTGTTTCTGCAGAAGAAAGAGTGCCCGCGTAGATACCAGCGCTTTTGTATGGATCGGCGATTTCAATAATTTCACCAGGCATCAAAAAGAAACCTTCTGCTGCCACTTTGAACGTAACAGTTTCCGTTTCGTTGAGATTGGTCACAAGCGCCCAGCGCCCTACGCGCTGGGCTTGTCCTTGCGAAGTGCAACCCAACGCTCTAACTTCTAATTCGCGAATGCCATAACGATCAATTGCACTTTTATCTTCCACATATTCAATCTTGCTCCTGTAACGATCATTCTTGTCATTCCAAGAAACCAATGCCACAGTTTTACGCGCCTTAAGTCCTGTACCTTCGTACACAAAAGCGGGCTGGGTTAGCTCTCCGCCTTCCGCTACTTCCACGATGACATTGGCTGGTGAAAATTGCTTAACAACAGAACCAGGGCGATCTTGCGTGGCGATAATTTGCCCTTGCGCGTAATAAATCATTCCGCGAAACGCTGCTGCCAAAGAATTCAGCACTTCATAGGCTTCACCACGATTATTAATGTAGGCATTAAATTCAAAGCGCTTTTCTTTGCCGCCTTTCCCATCGTTCACTTCTTCGTCGCAGTATTTTGCAATGGGAAGAAGCGAATAAATATCAATGTCGTCTTTTTCAATAAACTGGCCACATCCATAACGAGGATTAGTTAGTAAATCGTAGAAAACCCATACTGGATTGTTGTTGTATTCAGTTTTAAATTGTCCATTCCAAACTCCAGAGTATTTATTTGTAGCCCTGTCGTAATTAGTTGGCACTTGTATCTTTAGTCCAAGAAGCTCGGCAGAAATGTCAGGAACACTTTGGAAGAACTCAGAGGAAACCTTGAATCCAATAAGTGCCGAATTGGGGTAGCGTAATGTTTCTTGAATGATGCCAACAATAGCCTTAAAATATAGATCGTTATTAGTTCTCAGGTTTTCGGGATCTTTGGTCAATCTTTTGACTTTTACTGTCCATGGGCCAGTGCCAGAAAGGTTAAAGTTATATTCCACGTCATATGCACCACGCGACTTCCCTTTAATCTTTTTGTCTTGATCAATAATGGGAGTGTTGCCATCGGTAGAGGAAAATATTTGAATATTGAATTCCACTTCTGTGCCCTTGGTGTCGCCATCGTCTTCCACTTGAAACAATGACGCAACACCCATTCGCACATTAAGGCGATCCAAGTCAGAACTGCTGGTGGTAGCAACTACAGGGCCAATGTCTTTTGTTACTTTTATGCCAATCGATTGTTCACTGCGAATTTCATTAAAACCTGCCAGCGAAGCTTGGCTCTGCGTGCCACGAGCAAAAACAACTTCTACGTCCTCAAAGTTTTCTTTTCCATCCTTTCCAACCAGGGCCGTATCGTTGAGAAAGATGCGCTGATATTTTTCCTTATTGGTAAAATCATCTGGAAACCCTTGAATTTCCCCTTCGCAAAACAAAGACAAGACACTCGCTTTCGCTTTGCTTCGTAGGGAATCTGGATCTTCAGTCGGCGCGTCACCGCCACTCTTGCCCCCGCCAGATCCGCTGAGGGACAAATATTGAACGTCACTGGCAATGTTTTCTTCCATTGTCAAACGGGGATGCTTTCAGTGCTGATAGCAGAAGAAATGGTCAATGGAGAAACAGCTAGATAACGCCCGTACAGCAATGGGATGGGATAGCCCTGAGTGGTAAGCTCTACTGCTCGGTCAAACATGAAGCTATCCTTTTTCTTGGAGTCGGAACTTGGCGTTTGCACGGGAGGCGTGAGAAGACCCGCAATGCCAGTGAGGACTAAGCTTGCACCAAGACTAAACAAAACCGTGCCAACTTTTGTTAGTACTCCTGTTGCAACAGCGGCGCCAACCCCTGGAATAAATGCCAGGCCAATCAACAAAGCTCCAACCAATATCTGCCCAATCGACATTCCTTTGCCGCCGGATCCGCTAATTACAGGAGCAATGATTAGCTGCTTGCAGCCCATCATCACTTCTTCATATCCCATACCTGTCGGATCGTTGTCTACCAACTTGAAGCCCATTCCATTCTCGTGAGCCTCGCAAAGGTATTCCTTAAATCCATCAAGCTGGTTAGCTAGCGCTGAAATGACATCACGAGGGTTGCGCACCATAAAACTATACGAACGCCCAAAACGACGACCAAGCTCTCCAAGGAGCTTCACCTGCACCATTCGCCGCTTCATTCTTTTACGTCCTTGTGTCGCAGCACTTTAGTTGTTACTTTAGCCCAATATCCCCCATAGACACTTTTCTCTGAAAGCCTGTCCATGAGATGGTGATAGAAGCAATTGTCATCTCCACTCATCACACCTGCATGGTTTGGAGACGGAGCACCAATCTGCATCAACAAAAAATCGCCCTTACGCTCTGGTTTCTCGATTTCATAGAAGCCCTGCCGAGAATAATTGTCAACAAACATCGTCCAACTCTTGCTTTCCCATTCACTTTCTTCGCCGCGCTCAAAATCGTCTAGCTCTATTCCAAATTCGCGCTTGTAAAAATCACGCAGAATGCCATAGCAGTCATGGATGCCGTAAATCCATTGACGCCCCACATATGGAGCCTGGCCAGTTGGATTGGCGTAGAAGAAATCTGCCGATGGGGAATGGAAGACAATCCACGGCAAATTACTTTGCTTGCACGCAGCAATGTCAGGGCGCGAAAATCCCCTGACGCCGTTTACATGCGAATGGTATACAGCCTCAATATCTCCAATGGCAGACGCCCTCGCGTAATCCTCCGCAGCAATGGTGAAATGATCTTCAGGACAGGGAGAAATGTTACGGCATGGCATTATTCCCCCGTTCACAACAAAGCCGCAGCATTCCTCAGGAGAAGCCTTGCGGGCTTCTCCTGCTATTGCTTGTTTGATGGAAAGATTAATCATCGCGTGAGGTTGGCCCCTGGAAATCCACCAAACGGAAGTGATCCCTTAGTGCCAAAACGTAGTTGGCAACTTTGAAGACGCTTGCCACATTTGTCGCGTTTTTTCACGTCATCATTTGATGGCAATGCCGCATAGGCGGCATCTAACACTGCTTCGGCAGCGGCAAGCTCAGACACCGCAGTGTTATAAGCAGCTAAGGCGCTGTCATATTGATCGCTAACAGTTGAACATCTGGAGTTGCCATAGTCCAGTTTCGCAATGCTTCTTATTGGCGCGAAGCCGTCACTGCCTTGGCTGCCAAGGTCATATCCAGCAGAAAACGAATTAGCCCTTACTTGCACAGGAGATCCATTGACAAAAAGCAATGCGACGTTATTAAGATCTTTAATGCCAAACGTGTCGCTACTAAACCCCACATCTACTTTGTCGAGAGTGCCGCCACTGGCTGCAACGTATTGAACGACTCTGTATGCAGGGCCTGTGCCGTTGCGATTGTTGCCAGGGCCTCTGCCTGTGTTTTGCTTCAAGTCTGGACGATAAGGAGGTTGTGTGCCACTTATGCGAGCCTTCGCTCCGTCCCACACTGCAACAATGTTATTTCCGTCGCCATCTTGAATGACAAAAGAATAATCCTGAAATCCTCCTGATTTAAACACAAAACTCACTTGTTCAGTGTCGGCAGCATTATCGTCGCAAGCGGCATTTTTCTGGCCAAGCAAGTTATTCTTTTTTGCTTCCGCTGTTGCAAGTTTTTTCTTTGCCGTATCGTAAGCTTCGTATGCAGACAAATACGCCTGCCCCAGTACAGACGATGCTCCGCTAATTGTGATTGGCTTGTCATATTCATTGGCCACTGCTGGCCCGTTATATCCACATTCAGACCCGCGATATTCCCAAAGGCAATAATTTTGAGTGATAATTCGCCGTGGAAGCTGCACTCCCTCTAAATCAATTTTGCTGGCAAGTTGCCATGTAATAGTTATACTGCTTTCCGCTACTTTGCGTTCAATGTAAAACACGTCATCAGGAAATTCCTGCGACTGGTCAGGAGAACTTCCGCCATCAAGATATTTCAATAATGTACGACGCCTGGTAACCTTTGCTCCTACCAAGTCATCGAGTGTATTAACCACTGAAGCCAATGTTCCCAAAACGTTGGCCACTGTCAATTCAGGCACTGGAATCTGCCCTTTAGTCGTGCGCTCAAAGCCGGCAGCAGCAATGGGGAGCGGCTCATACGTAATACCTTTCCATTTTATTTTCGTGTTATCAGGCATTAAATTTGCCGTGAAATAATACTTATCTGTTGAGCTGCCAGTGATTGGCTCTAAATCAAGCTCAAACAGTTCAATAATGGCATCATGCCATGTCTTTGCTACATCAGCTTCAATGGTCATTGTCAGCTCCTGGAGTCGTACACGCGCTTACAAGAGAATGAAATTATATTCACGTCAGGGCCAATGCTTTCCCATGCCCATTCATTCGGATCGAGTCTGTATTTGTATTTGGCGTCATCTTGAAAGAATTGGGCGTAAAAGAAATCACCAGATAATGCGGAAAGATCATCATCTAATGCACTTGCCTGTGCGTCTGTAATTGGCACAGTCCTGATGTCGTAGCGTCTGATATCAGTGTTTGCCCCATCAGGCACCACTTGTTCATACCCATCGCCAAACTGCACGCGCCTGACTCGCGTGCCTCTGCGCACTGTAAGGCCATATTCAACTTCAAGGGTGAGAGTGGGTTGTGCCATGGTGATCAGCGTGCGCTGTAGATGAGGCCGCCTGGGCGGGTTTCTTTCAGGATGACATTACGAACAGCACCTTCAAGTTCGCGGCCCAGCGCTTGACCGCCGCGACCACTCATCTGACTGTTCGATTGACCATTGTTCATATTGACAACAATGTTAGTGGAAATGTTGTTGCCAGCACCTTGACCAAGATCCACGGGAATGCTCTTGCCGTTAGGCAGGGGCACCACAGCTTCATTGAAGCGACCCTCGCCCACAAGGCCTAGCGTCGGGCCGGTTACGACGCCGCCTGAAGCAAATGCTTGGAAGCCACCAGCGAGCACCCCTCCATTGGCATTAGCAATTAGAGGATATTGGTTAATGCCAGCGGTAAGGCCAGGCTGTTGCCCTCCTGGTGCTTTTCCGCCAGGCAAGAACATGCCAACGATTTGCATGAAAGCCCATTTGGCAAGCATTTGAGCAACCATGTCAGCAAACATGCTGGCAACGCTCTTGAACGCATTGCCAAGTCCTTCTTTCCAACTTTGCGCGCCTGTAATGATGTCAGTGAATGCCTTGCTAAACGCATCACCAAACCCTTGTGCAGCGCTAGTAATTACGGTCGTCCCATCCAGGAGTAAATCAAGCTCATTCTTTGCCTTTTGATAGGCCTCACCAAGGCTTCCGACCACTGGAGTGGCTGCCTGTAGCGCCTCTAGCCGCGCTACTTGCTCTGGCGTTCCATTCTTTTTGGCCTCTGCCAAGTTCGTCTCAAATCCCCTTTGCTGCTTGCGGCGAGCGGCTTCCAAGGGACTGAGCAGGCCCGCAGCAACTTCAGCCTCTTCGATAAGCTCAACAATTTGCATGCGTTTTTGCTTTTCTTTTTCAAGCTCCTCATCCCTTTTCTTTGCGGCCACAATGGCATCGGCAGAATGCTTTTGGAAGATAGTCGCAGCTTCCCATGCAAGATTTCGTCTCTTTGACTCAAGAGCCGCAAGTTTTTCTGCCGGGTCGATGCCATTTGCGACTAAAGCAGAAGCTTGCTCCCTGACTTTCTTGATTGTTTCATCAATAGCCAGCACCTTAAGGCTCACCTCTTGATATTGGCCGGCGTATTTGATCATACGCTCGGCATCTTCCGTGTTTTCGCCGTACTTAATTTTTCCTGTGAGGTCTGTTCCACGGACAACGTTAGTAAGTTGCGTTTGTATATTCTGTTCCAACGCCGCAAGGCTTTCATCAAGCCACCTTTCGATATCTCCTCCAATTAAATCAGACATGCTTTGTTTTTTATCTTTTTTCTCTTTTCCAGGGGCAAGAGTTATTTTTTCAAGCCTTTGATTTCGCTCGCTTGCCATAATCGCTTGCCGCGATGCTTCCTGCTCGGCTTCGTCTAAGTCGCCAAGTTGATTAAGAAGAGAAACCCGACCACGACGCGCCGCTTCAAGATTGGCCTCAATTTGACCGCGGCCAGCTCTTGCAACTCCACCTCTGTAATCAACCCCCGATGCAAGCCCGGTTCTTTGAAGTGTCTCAAATTCCTGCTGGGATATTTGCAGCGCTTGTCCTTGACCGCGAGCTTGTTGCATCCTCTGAAGAATGCTTTGCGCTTTTTCAATGGACTGTAGCTGTGGCTCAACAAGCTGTTTTTTGCCTTGGATTTCAGCAAGCTGGCCGGCGGCGGCAAGAGAGTCCAGATCTACTTTTGCCCTTCTCGCTTCTGCCGCCACGTCACGAATGGCGCTACCAACATTCATGAACCGTTGAACCAGTGCATCAATAGCGAACAACACGCCGGCACCAACCGCCCCTAATACAACAGTCTTAAAGCCAAGCACTGCAACCTTTGCAAGGTTTGTTGTATTGATCAGACTAAGGAATGCACTCACCATTGACATGATGCCTGCAATGTACACGCGAAGTTGCGCGATGTTCAGAGTCGCAACAAAACGCAGCAACGCTACTGTTGCAGGAATAATTCCAGATGCGCTAAGCAAGCCCCACGCCGCTGTTAGCAAGCCCACTTCAATGGTGATCCGCGTCAACCATTGACCAAGGCCAGTATTAAACAAGCGGGCAATATATTCAGTTACTGTTAAAAACAGCCCGCCAAGTCTTGCTAGCGCAGTGCCCAGTTCTCCAGTGATAATGCCTTCTAAAGATTTCGCAATTTCAACAACCTGCCCCAGTGCATTGTACATGGCAAGGCCATTAGAGCTAAGCTCTGCCGTCGGATTAGCCGCTCCTTGCATTCCGGCAGCAAAAGCCTTTACCGCTTCCGCCGCATCGATAACAACCGTTTCGATTTGAGGGAAAAGAGTGGAAGCGACAACACTGACAAGCGGCTCAAAGCTTTCGTACATCAGCTTCACCGCCGTTGTCAGGCCATTCAGTGCCCCCTGCAATGTGTTGGCAGCGTTGGCAGCAGCACCCCCGTATTCGGTGTTCAGTAACTTACCTACGTTGCGAAGCACCTGCCCCATCGCATCCGCCTTGAATGCGCCATCTTCCATGGCCTTCAAGAACGTTCCGATGTCCATCTGCGCGGCCCTTGCGAACAAAGACAAAGCGCCAGGCATCACGTCGCCAAGCTGGTTCTTCACCTCTTCTGCCGACAATTGCCCTTTGCTTGCCATTTGAGCAAAGGCATTCGTCACGCGATTCACCTCGTCGGTGCTCATGCCAAAGGTGGCAGCAGCCTTGGAGATGCCCACAAACAGATTTTCAATGTCACCCTTTGCGATCCCTGCTGGCTCCATCGAGGCATACATCCGAATAAAACCGGCGCGTGCGCTTTCCAGAGGGATATTTAGCTGCGATACAACATCGCTAACAAAAGCAAACGCTTGCTCGGCCTGCGCGGTTCCTCCTGTAACGGCTTCAAGCTGGTTCCTAAACGTTTGAAGCGCTGTCGCTGCATTTAACGCTTCGCTGGGCAGACTTGTGACAAAAGCTAATGCTTTGTAAGCTGTGCCAAATAGCAAAACCTGTTTAACTGCAGTACCAAATTCATCGCCTAGCTCCCTAATGGCACCAGTTAATGGCAGCTTTGATTGCTGAAAGAAGGAAAAGTCAATCGGCGAGGCGGCAGAAGGCCGAGATGGCTGGGGCTGATATGGGACAATCGCCCCTCCCCTTGGTGGTTGAGCGAAGGGTCTGAAAGGACCGGCAGCACCACTGCCGCCAGCGCCGAGCACGCCTCCTCTCGGCTCGCCAGCCATGATGGCAGCGCCACGCGCTGCAGACCTCGCGCGCGCCTCGTCAATACGACGCTGGAAGAAAGATTCGCGGTCAGATACCGCCGGCCCACCATAGACAGAAGGCTCTCTACCCACCCCTGCCGGCAATAGTCCGCGAATCATCGATGGAGGAAGCGCTTGTCTGCCAATCTCCCGCACATTCACTTGACGAATGCGAGAATTCAGCGAGTCAACAAACGCAAACGCTGCGTTGCGCAAGATATTGTTGAGATCTTGTCCTATCTGCGGAGGGAGAAAGCGCTGACGTGCAAATGCTGATCCAGGCAGTGCGCCAGGGATTGCCCCAGGGGGCAGTGCTCTTCCTGTGGAAGAGGGGCCAATGGAAGGGCCAGGTGGGACAGTCGCAGGAAAGCTAACATTTGGTAGCGCTCGTCGCTGTGCTGCTTGTTGACGCAAATATTCGGGATCAACACCAGCCATCCAGAAGACGGCTCGCGCCACTTTGTCCAAGAAGGATCTTTGAACCTTTCTTGGCTCGCGCATCCTCATCTCAAGGTTGCCGAGAAGGCCTTCCATCGCGGCATCATCTAACTGCCGCAGGCGCTCCTGCATTGCAGCTTTCGTGCGAAGTCCGCTCCTGCCAGGAACATCTGCTCGCCGCAACATGCTCTGCAATTGCTCGGTATTGGCTTGCGCTACGCGAGCTTCAAATTGAGCGCGACGACCAGCCTGTGCGGCTCCGGGCACGTTGCCTCCCGAAAGCCCTTGGCTCCGCATATATTCATACAAACCAGCGGCGCCAGTCGGCCCTGATGCAAAACCGGCTTGTACGTCTGCCTTGATTTTGACGCTAAGTCCCGAGAATTTTTCTTCTACAGTCCTCTTAAATCCAGCAATGTCTGCATTCGTAATTGCAGGCTTGATACTGAGTCCAACGCGGAGCTTGCCGCCACCTTGCTTGACTGCTTGATTCTGATCTATTCGGTTCCTGATCCCTGCAATGGTATCCGCGACATCCTTCCCGCTAGCGGCATTTTTAATACCGATAGATACATCAGCCTTATTGGTTATCCCGGCAAATTTTTCTTTGACTGCATTCTTAAATTTTGCAATATCATCATTTGAAATGGACGCCTGAATGCTGACGCCAATACGCAGCTTCCCTCCGCCTTGTTTAACCGACTGATTTTGAGCAATGCGTGATCGCAGCGCCGCAATAGCATCGGAGATTTCTTTGCTAGTGGCAGCATTTTTAATGCTGACGGGCACCTCGATTTTTTTACGCTGACTAAGCGTGTCTAAACGCCCTTGCAGCTCTTCAAAGGTTTTTTTGCTTAAATTACCGGCAATATTTAGCTCAATATTGTACTTGCGTCTTTTTATCGCCTTTTGTAAATCATTTAGCTCTCGGTCAACAACCTGGCGATCAAGCTTAATCTTGATAGGCGCAGTAAATTCCGACGCGGCAATTCGGCCAAGCTTTTGAAGCTGCTGGCGAAAATATACAAGATCAAACGATACGCCAAGCCGGAGTTCCGCCGCCATTACTGCGCTTACAGCATTCTTCTATTAAGTGTAGCCTTTACGCCGCATCATATTACTCATCACTACGCATTGAAGAGTTTTTAAGCTCTTCTGCCAGCATGGAAACCACTCGTGCATCCATCTTGCGCGTCTTCATCAGGCGCTTCAGTACTGCAGCGCTTTCTTCTGTAATGCCAGTTTCTTTCTTGAGCTTACGAGTGTCGAACGGCAAGAAATCATCGGCGGTCACCGACACCTTCTTTCCGCCTAATGCATGAGCAACCATCGTGGCCATTTTGGCCACTGAAACGCTCTGCAAATTGAATTGCGTGTGATCGTGCCGCTCTAGGAATTTGAGGGCGGCCAGCACATCCTTTACTTTTTGCTTAGAGAAATTCTCCGGCCCCCATCGATCATCCTTAAGGCACGATGCATTAAGCCGAAAGAAGATGGCGTTCCAGTCAGTAAGTCCTTTCAGGAACGCCCGCGCCTTCTTCTCTACTCGTTCGGCGAGGCTTCCTGCCTCGCCTTCCTCTTCGATTTTTTTGCTTGTGCTGCTTTCACCTCCGCATCTTGTTCTTCCGCAATAAATTCCAGCATCCTGGTTTGCATCTCACGAGTCATGGTCTTGGTGTCATCAATAGACCAGTCATCAAGGCGCTTCCAATCTTCACCAATTTTGCCTTCGCCACGGCAACGCATGAATGCAGTGATAAGTTTGGCATTGCCAAGCTCTGCAGAACCACCAGAAGTGACCATGGAAAGAGTTTCTTCGGTGTATTCCGACAGAAGCTCAGCCTCGGAGAAGCCGCCGCCACCCTGCAACATTTCAAAGGCTTCATCCAGGGGAATGTCCTTAGCCGCTGCAATCTTCTTCGCAAGCTGCACCGCCTTAATGGTGCTCTGGCTTTGAGACTTGGAAATCTCCTCCTGCTCAATGCTTTCAGCAACGAGCCAGCCACCATGACGCTGCAAACGAAGCGTCGGGGTGAGTTCAAAGTAACTGACTTCTTCAGATGCCAGTAGGAAGCTGTACTTGCTCATAACTCAGAATTGCCAATGGCACATTAAACGCTTTGAGACGCTCGCCTTTTGTTCGCACGTCTTCCGGCAGTTCAATCAGAAACGAATGTTGCTCGTTTGAGATTCTAATGGTGGTTTCAGAGAAAGAAATAACGCAGAGAATGCCAGCTTCAAGAGTGGGGCCATCCACTTGTGCATTGATGACATGCACTTCCCTGGAATCGCTCTGCAGATAGTCAATGGGGCCATCAACCATTGAGACTTTGATCTATGCGGGACATTAGTCTACCCTTGATCTCGCTGTCTTCAAACAAATACTCTGACGCGAGTTCGTCTGTCCATCGACGTGGATAGCCTTTACTGCTGCCTTCTAAGGCTTCGTGAACATACCAAGCATATTCTTCGCCGCTGCTGTTTTTTGCATCCCAATGCCAATCAGCGCGAGCGCCAATATTATTCACTGAATAATCGTAAGACTTAATTCCACTCTCGTATAGCTCTTCCGTATCAAGGATGTCGCGAGGATTCTCGGCGGGCGGTTTTTCTTTTCTTTTTGTAATGCGATTCGCATATTTATACTCTTTCTCAAATTGCTCTCTCCAATATTCTCCATTCACGTCATCCTCCGTCCATTGCTGGAAGGCGCTCAAGAGCGCCCTCTCTAATGCCTTAGCACCAATAATCCTTGCAATGCCAGCCATAACCCTCTCTATTCGTTTGCTACTGGACGATACTGCGTAGCAATTTCAATGTCAGGAATGATAAAGCGAGCATATTGATACTCTCTATCACTTGACGGAAACCCCTGTAGCGTCGCGTCAGGGAAATGCCTCAACATTCGATCAACAGCATCGTCCATATCTTCACTCGACGGGTCGTACTGCGAAAGCACCACTTCCCATGCCTTCCGCATCTCCACCATTCCCATCAGAGGGCGGCTACGGCGCGTTGGATACTGCTTAATGGATGCCTCCATGCCACTCACCTTCCATCCCTTCGGCACGCCGCTCCTACCATCCACCCACAGCGCTGGTACTGTCGTGCCGTTGGGCAGCGTATAGCTGCCCAACAAATCTGACAGTAACTGCGAAATTGTATCCCTAACTTGCAGGATGTTCATATCAATAAAATAGCCCCCTTTCGGGGGCTTGCGGGACTTTCTCTATGGAAAGGATCAGGAGTTGGGGTTGGTGGGCAGAATCGAGCCGGAGATGGTGCAACGACCAGCGCCATAAGTGCTGCGGCTCATCAGATCAAAGGTGGTCTCAACGAGGTTATCTGCGGGATAGCTCTCGTTGTAGTTCATCACAGTGCCAGCAAAGCAGGTGAGGTCATAAGTTTGACCGCCCAGGAACTTGAAGATCTCCACGTACACTTCAAAGTCCTTCTCGGTGCGACCGCGCAGGATCACATCCATAGCCTCATCGAAAGCAGTTGCATCGATGGAGCTGCCATCCAGATCTTTCTGGAAGTAAGAAGTGATAGAAGCCTGGCAACGCTGGGTAACTTTCACGCTATCGGCGAAACCGCCACCACCAAGCAAGTAGTATTCTTGTTCGCCATCGTTAAACGAAACGGTGGCATTGGTGACGCCGCCCAGGAAATACATGGTGGGCACACCAGAACCAGTGGGGCGGGTCAATACGCCGTTCACTGCGGGAGTGATAACAGGGCGGGTGGCGCCAGACAGGGCACCCACATACACGATGGTGTCCTGACTCTTAATGATCTGAGTGGGATGTTGAATGGCCATTGAAACAATGCGAAGGAGCGTGATTAACGATTAAGGACACTTCCTGCTCCCACAACTCTAAAGTAGCCGTGGATGGGTGTGCCCAAAAACTGACGGTAGTGGTCAGTCATTTCGGTCGTAGGGAGTAGTTCAAAACGCCCCTCCTGATTTTCAATGGTGGCTGCTGCCACACTTCCAGGGGGCACTCCCGAAAAAGCTAATGGGCCAACTA
>Ga0129333_10001365_pt1 | contig 22040 bp, 17 predicted proteins | sample CPB6_08_DNA_FD_94474 | JGI IMG/M metagenome (GOLD analysis project Ga0129333, IMG submission 94474) | Freshwater to marine salinity gradient microbial communities from Chesapeake Bay, USA - CPBay_Sum_0.6_0.8_DNA | ecosystem: Environmental > Aquatic > Marine > Coastal | place: USA: Chesapeake...
AGGATTACTTCGGATACTTTCGTTGCCCAGTGTGCAACCCAGATGAAACTACCAATAAAAAGCAATCGGTCTAGACTGGAGTACCTCATCGGTCTCTGGTGAACTTTAGATACTATAAGACCCTCCAGGGGTAATCTGGAGGGTCAGTGGACAGTTTTTAAAGTGTCCTCAAGAATAAGTAGGCCACTCAGGATTTCTTATATCTTCAATAGTTTCAGGAAGATCTCTTAATGCTTGTCTATAATCCCTCAAAGATTGAGGTACAGGTTCATTATTTTCTAAATGCCTAAGTATCAATACATCAGCATCTTGTAGTCTTCTATTTCTTTCTTCCTTTAGATTATTCAGTAATATTTTTTCTTGTCTTTGGATTTCTTTGAAATTTTCTTCACTTAAAAGAAACTTACCATTTGCATAAGAAGCACCGACCATTACTGGATATTCCCCATTTTCATAGTCTTCAATGCAAACTATTTCATCATATGGATGGTCGCAGTTTTCGTAAGCGATTATAAAATTAACAACTATTCCGTTGTCTATCGCTGCATATCTTTTTGTTGTTGGTTCCATTTTAGTTCTCCTTTTTAATTACCACTCAACTACTACGACGCCTTGTATTGCATCATATGATCTGATTCCGGGACCAATTCCTCCACCTGCACCATAAGAACCTATTGTAGGTGCTCCGCCAGGGGAAGGTGTAAATCCACCGATACCTGCTGAACCCCAGTAAGATGCACCGCCAGGGAAATTACCTGGACTTGTGTTAGATAATGGAAGTTGTCCTGCAGCACCATTACCACCATTCAAACCTAACGTTGCTTGATATGATGGTGCAGGTGCTGGGAAGGAAGCAAATCCACCAATAGAGTTAGTACCTCCACCTGCAACAACAAATCCACCAAATGCACTAGATCCACCGTTGACAGAAACACCATTAGATGGTCCACCTGCACCTACAGTAATTGGAATTGTTGATGCTGATGTTACATTAAAAACTGCAATTCCAGTTGCGCCTGAAGAACCACCAACCCCAAATTGAGCGCCACCGCCACCACCAGTAACTGTGACCTTTAATTTGGATGTTGTTGGTGGTACGAAAAAACTTCCTGGGGAGGTGAACACCTGCATATTCGAAAATCCACCAGTCGGAACTGTAGACCAAACTCTATCTCCCCTTAGAAATGTTGAAGAATTTGCAGTCCCTGATCCAAGTGCAGTAGAAGGTACTATACCATTAGATAAATTAGAAGCATTTAATGCAGTTAGACCTGCTCCACTGCCACTATAAGAAGTGGCAGTAATAATACCCACATCTATATTTGGTCTTCCTGTTAATCCATATGCAGTTGCAGATGCAAGTGCAGTGCTTGCGATTCCTGCATTTACAGAAAATCCTGCTTGTGTTGCTAAGATTGAAGATGCTGCAAGTCCAGCAAGATTTCCAGATACATTTCCAGTAACATTGCCAGTTACGTTACCAGTCAGATTTCCATTAAATCCAGTTGCTGTTACAATACCAGCAAATGTCGAACCACTAAAAACATCGCCTACTAATTGTGCACGAATTATAGACATTGTATTTCTTTTTTATATCTATTTATTGCTTTTGCATTGCTAAGAATGGTCTTCCATCATAAAGTTGGTCCTTATAAGGTCCATTACCATCCACATAGTGCAAGAATGCTTGAAGATACCACTTGTTTTCAAAAGGTGGTCTCCAATGATATAAGTCACATCCGCGATATAAACAAAGATCTCCTGGATTTAATTTAAGTTCTATTGCATCTGACTTATCTTCATTCTCACTGAATAAGATTGGGTTGACCTCTTCGCCGTCAGGGAATCCAAGAGAAAGAGTTGCTGATATTTCACATGAAGGACGGTCACGATGAATAACTAACTCATCTTTTTCTTTATAAAGTCGAGTATAAGTGTATTGAGGTAATAAGTTAAATCCCACAAGTTTACTTAGAGGTTTACATGACTTTCCAAGAACGGTTTCGATTAATGGGTCAGCATAAAATGAGTAACTGAAGGGTGCCTGAGAATCAGTACTTGATTGTTGTGCATTAATTCTTACGAAGAAATACTCTTGAATGAAACTTACGAACTCTGGTTCTAGAAAATTTCTAATAACTTGATATCCTTTTTCTTTAAAACTCATAATAACCTCACTTAAATGCTGGTCCGTGTACCCATCCAACTAAAGTATATCTCATACCTTTAGTGACCGGTGTTACTTCATGTAATGTGTATGAAGGAAAGAATACTACTCTACCTTTTTTCTTTTCTATGATGGTAGGGTCTTTTCCTGTGTATAAACATAAGTCTCCACCTTCATATTCACTTGGGTCTGAAAGTTGCATAACCAGACTTAACTTGCGATTTTCTGGTAAGTAAGGTCCCATCATTGGGTCAGTGTGCTTATTATAAAATCCACTTTCTTCTTCTTTATACTTTGTGAATTGGAAAGTTTCTAATTTGGTCAAATCAAACTTAAAAAATTCATCATTCATCTTATTGACGATATCAGTAATTCTTTGATAGACCCATTCAGTATGTCGATTGGCGGACATCCAAGCAAGTTTACAAGCACGAATATCCTTATTAACTGTTCCACTAGACCCACCAATCTGTGCCTGTTCTTCTACGTAAAGATTTCCAAGTTTGATAATACTATTAACTTCATCCTCAGAGAATATATCATCACAGAATGCAAAACTTTCATAATTGTGATTTTTTAAATACCAAAAATTTTGACCGTTATTCTTGAAATCTTCTGGATTTATAATCGGAGGAATTAAATCAAGATTAAATTTCTGTTCAGTAAAGTATGATGAAATCATAAAGTATAGTTTATTGCTATTTATTTTTCCATTAAATGGATTATATCATAGAAATGTAGATAATAAAAACCCCACAGAATAATCTATGGGGTCTAGTGAATAGATTTTATAATATCTTTATGCTTGTGCCTCACCCCATCTTAGAACAAGACTTCCTGTAAATTGAGAACCGCTAGTGGTGTATACGTTGATTGCAAGAACATCAGGTCCATTGGGGAAGGTTCCTCTTCCTCCAAGTGGTGTATTGTTCAGTTCCTTTAGTTGAGTAAGGTCAAGTGCAGCGTTGTTTCCTCCGCCGCCATTGCCAACGAATGAGAATACTGTTTCGCCCGGAACAGCAGCAGTTGCAATTGTAGTAAAAGTATAAGTTGTACTTCCAGCATTTCCAGGATTAACTGGTTGCGAGAATTGAATAAATCTATGTATAGGATTTGGGAATATACCTTCAACTAGTGTTCCTCCGGGCACTCCAGGTCCTGAAATTTGCATACCAATCTTTACGTCTACTGTAGATGCAAGACTAAAGGCAACATAATTTGTAAATGGTTGAGTAAGAGCATTGGATGCAGTTACTGTACCTGAACCCGACCAAGCAACAGATGAACCATTCGCAATCTGAGCAAATGATGGTTGACCACCAACACCAGCATTAGTCAAACTAAACCAGTTAATATTTGCTGGATTTGTTGGATAGTTTTGTGGATTTAGAATTCCCTCAACAACAACACCCTGATTACTTGATCCGCCAGTTGGAGTAAACTCAATACTTTGGAGTAACAATTGCGCCCTGTTGATTAATTCTCTTTCGCCAAGGTCTCCAGTAAGAGCATTGGATACGCTAGGAGCAAGGCGAATCAGGAATGCAGTATTTTTAGTTGTGGATACCGCGACACCAACAGACTGATAGTTAAAGATGTATCCACGGTCAGAATCAAATAATCCATCAGTTAAGAAGGCAGAACCCCAGTGACTGATTTGTGGTGTTGCAGTATTACTTAAAAATACTACACCAGTATTTGCAGTATGAGAAGATGCAATTCCTGCAGTGTAACTTCTTTGAGATCCAGAAGCAAAGTTTGTAAACGTTGCTGCTCTAGTCAATCCAGTTAAGGTATTTGATGTCTTTCCAGTGTAATTAATGATTTCATTATCAATATAAACTGTACCTGAAGTTGGATAAAGACTTGCATCAGCAAGAGTTAAACTTGTGGAGGCAATACCAACATTGGAAACCAATTTAGTTTTTGCACCCTCGTTAATAACTTCATAACGAACTGGAAGGTTACCAGATCTCATGAATGCTTCAGTGTTTCTATTATTGTTCTTGAGTCTATGGACAAATAGATAATCTCCATTAGGACCACGAAGCATCCAGTCAATAAATCCTGCACCATACCAGGTATATTGGAATCCAAGCATCTGCATTTTATTGACTTTTATTTGATATCCACTGGATCCAGTTCCATCAGCTTTATCAATATTCCATTGATATTGAGGAATAATAATTTCATTAACAAGTGTAGCCTTAACTCCACTGACATTTGAAACTCCCCTAAAGTCTGGAGTAACAGTCATTGTAGTGTTATCTTGAATGTTTGTTACTACATGAGTCATACCACGAATAACAATTCTATTTCCAACAATTAGTTGTTCGCGGAAACGAGTATTAGTTCCAGTAATTGCGTTTGAATTTGCATTAACTGCTATCGTTCCTGCTAATTGATAGGTAGCAGATCTGAGTCCTACAGCAAGGTTGATACCGTCATATTGCCAGAAGATGCCATTTTGGTCATCAAACGCACCGCAACGGACTATGGCACCTTTCCACCTGTAAAGAGAAACTTGTGCTTGAATTCCCAATTCGGCCGTTGTTGATCCTAGGGTCTGAGTTGCAAGAATAGTAAAAGTAGTTTCGTTTATTATACCATTGACAGTATAATATCCATCATATCCAGAAGTAATTATATCTTCCAGAGAAATTTCTGCACCAATTTGAAGACCATGATCAGTATCATCTGTAACTACTGTGATAACACTACCAACACTTGTTCCAGATGCTGTAACTGATCTAATATCATATCCTGGGGCAAACAATGTACCTGTTGTGTACATGATTCCCTTACCTGATTGATAACGAATATATTTTTTAGATTGACGGATTGCATGAGCACCATGAGCAGGACCACCAGTTCCAAGTTGAACTCCACCGTCAAATGGTCTATGAACATAGAAACAATCTGGTCTAGCGTAAACAAATCCAGTTAATCCTGCTCCTACGATTGTACCAGCAGATCGTGCTGTATATACAATTCTATTCAAAGCTGGTATTTCATCTACAATGCGAGGTCCAGATGCAAGTGCATGATTAGATCCACTAGAGGCAATAGAAACCAGAGCAGTATCTCCAGGAACTAATCCGTGATTAGAATCAAATGTAACATCGATTCTGGCCAAAGATGAGAATGTTATAGTTGATCCAGTGGAAATTAATGTAGTTACAGGTTCACTAATAGTTACTGAAGGATAAAATGTAACAGCAGATCCAACAACGGCAGTTCCAACTCCACTTACTGAAGCAAGTTGTCCTATTATATTATCTGTTGGTTCTGTTCCCAATCTATCAACAGTAATAGTTAAATTATTTCCAGAATCTCCACCCAATTGATATCCAGGAATTAAAAATTTATATCCAGGATAATATCCCTTTCCAAGATTTGCAAAACCAATATTATAACTATTGTCAGATTTTGAAATAATAAACTGCGCATCTGTACCAGAATTCTGGGGTATATTGACATTATAAACTGAATTACCACTAGATGCTGTTCCAACATAATCGAATGAAGATATTTCACCTCCAACACCAACATTTGTAATTTCAATTGTCAAATCATTAACTATACCAATTCCACCCAAAAGAGATCCATCAACTGATATAAAATCTCCGATGGAATAATTACTTCCAACAATATTGTTAGTTACATTATAACTGGGAGTACTTCCACCTGTTTTTTCGACTGCGAAAAATGCCCCTATTCCATTACCGGTCGTAACACCAGAAACTCCATAAGTGCCACTAGAATCTATTGCTAATCCATACGCACTATCGGATATTATTGAAGAACCACTACTACCTTCAAATCTAAGTAATAGTGTATTATAGGAATCATTAAATGTAAAGGGACTTTCTGAAGGAGTAAAAGTAGATATAAATCTAGAAATTCCTTTTGAAATTCTGAAATCATCCACATAACCATAAAAACCAAATACTCCATCAAATCTAGCACCAATTTTTATTGGTTTTTGTGAATATGTATTATTATCTGTATAAGATCCATCTAAATTTCCATCAACAAATAATCTAGTAGTATTTGTTGTAGAATCTTTGGAAATTGCAATATGATGCCATGTTGAAGCAGTTAAAGTAGTAATTCCAGTAATCACTGCAGATCCATTAATAAAATATACTGCATAATTACTTGAATTAATATAAATTAGTGGAGAAATCTCATTAGTAGATGTTCTCATATCATATAGATATTCAGTTGTAGAAGTTCTATTTCTATAAATCCAAAAATCAACTGTAAAACTTCCAGAACTAAAGTTAAAGTCCACATGAGAACTAATTCCCAAATAATCAACTGATCCTGATGTTGGGTTTAAAAGTAAAGATTTAGTACCTTTTTTAAATTGCGCGGATGATAACTGAGCTTCTCCACTAACAGAAACTAATTTATTTGATGTGAATGAAGTAATTCCACCAACACCATTTACAGAATCGACTCTTATAATAAGATCATTTAATGGAGATTCTCCACCTAAGGAATTTCCATTTATTACCAGTCTATCATTTACACTATACCCAATTCCAATATTATTGAAGGTTGCAATTCCGGAAACAGTACTTGAATTGGGAACAGAAAGTATGACAGTCGTAGTACTTGCAATTCCAACTATAGTTGCTCCAACACCTATGCCATTTCCAATTACAGATTGTCCGTTACTCAAGAACGTTAAATTACCAGTATCTAAATAAGTGCTCCCCGATGTGCCAGTTACGGTTTTTTCTATCGATGACAAAGATACATTATATCTTCCAGTATCTCTTTCAACTTTAAATTGAGCATCTCTGCCATATCCAAACCCAAACTTGAAAGAATTTGCAGTTATTATGCCTATAGTATCGTTACTTCCCAACCTATTGTTTACTATTGGATTAGATAACGTAATAGTATTGCCTATAATATTAGTAACATAACTCGCATTTCCAGATCCATCATCGACAGCAGATCCAACTTCAATTCCATTGGTATTTGCATTAACGGTTATTGTATTTGTTGGTGCAATAGCATCAAGAGCAAGAGTTTTTGTTGTGCTAAGTCCAGTAACTCCAGTAACTTGAGTTCCAGTGCTAATACCAGTTCCGGTTAAATATGCACCAGTTACAACAGAAGAAATTCCTGTTGAAGAAATTCTATTGCTGTCAGTTCTGATGCCCAAATTATTAGTAAAAATTCCAGAAGATCCTTGAGATTGAATACTAAAAGTTGGAGTTCCAATAGATGCTCCAGTATAAAATCCCGCCTTTCTTAATTGAACAGTTGAAAAGAATAGAGATTGACCATTACTAGTTCCTACTTTTCCTTTTGCATAATAACTAAAAGAAGTGCTAGAAATAACATCATGAACAATAAAAGATCCTTCAGCTCTAGGTGATCCAGAAACTGTGTCTAGTAATCCAATAATACGAATTGCGGATCCAGCAGAAAATCCGTGGTTTTCAGCTGTCGTAACAGTAATTAAAGAATCGCCAATTCCTGAGGTTGCACTACTCGCATTAGTAGTAACATTAGTTACTACTAAATCAGAACCAGGAATTTCATAAAGACTGGGATAACCCCTCATTATGTCAATTGTTTGCCACTTAGTTGGTTGCAAACCATATTCAAAGTCGGCATCAAGCATTGACTGAGGAGTTGCAACACGCATTCTCTCAATCGCATCAGTACCAAAGTCATATGGTCTAAATTTAACCTCATGTTCTTCTATGAATATTTGCAGAGAATCTGTAGAAGATTGGTCAGAGGTATCAAATAACAACGTAATTGTTGTTACTCCATTGGAGTTAGTATTTGCATAAGGAAAGTCTGGATCAGATCCATCCGTAGTTTCCGTGAAAGAAACTGTTATCTTGTTCGCAGGATCAGAAAAGTTATATAATAGTTTATTATCTGTTGTATTTGTAATTAACAGAATCTGATTTAGTTGAATTTTATCAAGAACTTTAATGATTCCAGATCCAGATACACCAGGAGTGAAAACATAATCTCTAATCTGTCTTTTTGCCATCTTTTAAGTTATCTCCTTATCTTTATGATAATGCGATCGACATTGCAATACTTCTAGTATCAACATAGTTTTTGTTGGTGGCATCTGTAGATGATGTTGCCAACCCAACGTTTATAACTTTATTATTTAGAGCATTAATGTTACCTGCCACCGAAAGAGTTGAACTAATACCCAAAGTTCCTGCAACTTCAGTGTTTCCTGTTATGCCATTGACAATGAATTTATTAGTTGCAACTACTAGATTTTGTTTTACATTTACACTATCAGATAGAGAAATTGTAGATAATCCTACAGTATAATCAACTGAAATACCATCTCCAAAATCGAGAGTTGTGGATACTCCTTTAATTACAGAGTCATCTTCGGTAATAATTCCAGAACCAGTTGCAATTACTCCAATTAAATTACTTCCATCAATTGCAGGAAGAGTTCCAAGACCAATTAAAGATTGATTCAAACTCGAAGATGTTATAATTCCGGAAATTCCCCCACTAACACTCAGTCCACTTCCAACGTTTAATCTTCCACCAATAGTTACTCCTTGACCTACATTTAAAGATCCACTAATTAATCCATTTCCAATAACATCTAATTTCTGTCTAGGAGATAACGTCCCGATTCCAAGACTTCCTGCAACATAAAGATTTTCACTCTCCTGAACCCCATAAATCAATCTACCATGGCATAAAAAATTAATATTTGAGTCTTCGTTAGAAGAACAAATTAATGTTTGTCCGGCGTTTAATTTAATTTCAGTTCTGGTGTAAGTTTGATTAGGTCCTATTTCTACATCATACTCAAGATACTCTGAACTATCAAACGCATTTATTCCAGCATCAGATATACCTATTCTTGCTTTTCCTGGTTGAGAATCTAAATTGCAAACAGATAATGTAATTACTGCATTAGAATCTTGTGGTGCAGTATACAGTACCTTTTTTTGTATATTTGTGGATTGTACAGATGATAGTAATCCAGATTTAACGGGGTTTCCGGATTCATCAATTGTCTCACCATAAAACAAAAAATTAACATTAGGGTCAGTTGACCTAGCAACTAATTTTTGTTCTTCCCCCAAATGTATAGTATCTGTCTCAAAAGTTTCACCATAATTAATAAATTTGTTGTAAACTAAGTATTCAATATTTAAATTATCAGTTGTAATACCAAGTCTAATCTTTACTGGATTATAATTTTTACTCGAAATTGATACTTTCCCAATAGTTAAATTTGGCAATGAAGCAGTATAAAATACCTCATTCCTATTAACTTGTGGTATGATAGAACCTAATAAGCCAAAGGCCATCTATAACAACCTAGAATTTTAAATATTTATCCTCGATATATCCCCTTCAGTTAAAATATATGTTCCTATTTGTTGACTGGAAATTGCATATGCTTTGTTTGCTAGGATTAGTGCTTTATCCATATCATTATATTTGAGATATCCATAAACTAAAGTTGACATAAAAACATCATCTACTCCCACCATATCACAAATACTAACTTTTTCTGATGGATATAATGTATTTTTATAGATACAACCTTCAAATCTTCTAATGATGATAAGGTTATCAATATGAAAATTTGAATTTGAATTTAATTTTTCATATTCATCTTCATTAACAACTACAAAGCAGTTTTCTTTGTTGGGAAAAAAGGTTTTTTTACTGCGAATAAAGACAGGGCAATTAGACGTTTCGGCAAGTTCAAATAATTTAGATTCAGTAATATATCCCTTGTCATAATCGGATATTATAACAGCATCAAAATTATCAGTTGATACTGGGAGTAATAAAGGTTTCACTTTTTCTTCATTATCAACACAGAGTATTTGCTTATTAGTTCTATCATCTATAAAACGAGTCTTAGTAATTTTCTCAGAATTAGTTAAAAACGTAATATCAAGTCCAAATGCCTGTAAATTTAAACAAACATTTCCTGCCATTCCTGATTTAGTTTCTAATTTAGAAAATTTCATTACTGGAACGGGTGCCTCGTGACTTATTTGTCCACAAGTCCCATAAATGTACTCGTCTTCGCAACTATCACCAACCAATAAAATTTTCATAGTTTACTTTAAATTGATATATAATATGATTTATTTGTTATATATTGAAAAAATGATTACTGTATATTGGTCACCTTGGTATAGAGATCATAAAGTTTATGCAGAAAATTACCTGGCACATTATGAACCAGAAAAAGTATACGTAGATTTAGTCAAACAAAAAGAAGAAAAAAATATTGCAGATAACTATTTCAATTGTCACGCATTTAAAAATTTTTGCAAAAATCTCTATTCTTTAAAGAATCCATATACAGTAGATTTATTTTATGAGGATGGTAGGGCATATTCTAAAAATCCACCAAAAACTGGTTATGATTTAGCAATTACCAGTCAAGTAAAACAACCATCAGTGAAAAATTCTTTGACTGTTAATTATTGTGTTAATTGGATATTTTTTGCAGACAAACCTCTTAACTTGCAAACATTACAACCATGGATGCATAAAACAGAATCATCTAAAACATCATTTTATGTTCCAGGAACTTTTGATATTTCTAGATGGTTCAGACCAATAGAAATGGCATGTCAATTATTTCCCGGGGAAATTACATTTAAATCCTTAGAAGGTGAACCTTTAATCTATGCAAATTTTTTAACAGATGAACCTATCGTATTAAAGAAATTTTATCTCACCCCAGAATTAATTGATATGTCAATCAGTTGCATATCTTTAAAGAATTTTAAAAAATTTAAATCCTTAAATTCACTATACAGAGTATTTAATAGAACTTTATTACAAAAGAAAATACTAAAAGAAATTCAAAAAAATGTTATTGAGGAATAATTATGTTCAAAAAAGATAAAGTTAACTTAACCTTTTACACGAAGGACAATAGTTCATTTATAAACGAACGACCATCATTTAAACCAGACCATGCAGAATGGATGAAGTACCTAAAAAACACTTTTCAGCATTTTGATGCAAATTCAAATTCAACATACGAAGTTCCTACAGTCAAAAACTGTCCGGGGATTCACTATTTCATGAATGAAGGTATTAAATTTAAAATGTGGACTGATTTAAAAATCAGAGTTCATCCATCAGGTTTTATTGAAGATTTGCCAACGGTTGTATCCAATTCAGATAGACCATTCATACAACATGATCCCCAACAATATGACCACTTATATCCAAATTTCAAAACTGCATTTAAATTAAATAATCCATGGATAGCAAGGTGCAAGGAAAATATAAAATTTTTATTTACAGAATCACACTATTCAACTAATTTTTTCCGAGAAAATAATATATACATTGCTCCGGGTTTAATTGATTTTAAATACCAATCATCGTTGAATGTTCACATAATAGTAGATAAAAAGGAAACTCCATATGAATTGTTTATTCCATATGGAACTCCCTTAGTAACACTTTTTCCAATGACAGATAAAAAAATTAATCTAGATTATAAATTAATTACCAATGAAGAAATTAATAATCTTATTAATATATTTCCTAAGTGTCCAGTGAGAAAATACTATCAATTAATCAAGAATTTGGGTGATTCGGAACGATGACAAGTTTTTGAATTTCTGGGAGGTAAAGATATTCAATCTCACTTTTTTCTAGAGTAGAAATAGCATCTTCAATTGTTTCCACAAGTGGTTCTCCTCCCAAATTAAATGATGTATTGAATAAAATAGGCACTCCACTAATTTCTTCAAATGCAGAAATTAAATTATAATAGTTTTCATTTTGATCTTTGGTTACTGTTTGAATTCTGCAAGTATCATCAACATGAATTACTGAAGGGATCTTTTCGGAGATCCCTTCTTTGCATTTTACGGCATACATCATATGTGGAGATTCTTCTCTATCAGCAAGATCAAACCAATCATTAACTTTTTCTTTGAGAATTGAACAAGCAAATGGTCGGAACCATTCACGATGTTTAACTGAGTTTACAATATCTTTACCATCTTTAATTGTAGGATCAAAAAGGATAGAACGATTCCCAAGTGCTCTGGGACCTCCTTCAGATCTTCCCTGGTAAAGTGTTACTATATTTCCATCTCGAATTAATTGAGCAACTTCTTCATATGTTGTACCCTGAACTTCTAGACCTTCTAGATAATTTTCATAGTCTGATGGATCATACTGTGGACCATAATAAACCGACTCTTGCTTTTGGGGTGTAATATCTTCACTCAATTGATAGTGAACCATTTTAGCAGCGCCAATAGAAGTTCCACCATCGTGAGAAATAGGTTCGCAGTAAATATTAAGATCAGGAAATTCTTTCCAATACTTATAATTTGCTACACAATTAAGTCCGTAACCACCACAAATTACGATATTTTTTTCTCCAGTCAATTCGTGCGCCTTACGAATTAATTCAACCATACGGTCAGAGGTTTCTTCTTGAACTGCATATGCTAAATCTTTTTGAATTTTCGTGTACTCTCCAGGATTTTCTGGGTCATGAGTCTTAACATCATCTAAGAGAATTTTATATCTATTCACATTAACTTGCGCAGCATTTGGATAAGTTGGAATAATTAAATCTCTATTTCCCCAACCATCCCTGAAAAACTTAGGTAGATTTTCATTTGGTTTTCCATAAGGAGCAAGACCCATCAATTTACCTGCTTCAATTGCAGGGAATCCACAATATTGAGTCACCGCTTCATACATTTTTGTAAGACCGGGATACTCAGTCAAATACATATTCTCCTGAGCTTCGTTGCATCCGATTGCTTCTTTTGTTCCAACATGCTTATATACGGTTTCAAATTCTGACGGGTATGAAACTTTAAATATAGTTTCAAACTCATAACAGAAATCATCGATTCCTTCAACTGATAGGAAAGACCCTGCTCCATCAGCAATAACACATGCTGCAGATTCAAACCCAGAGTTATAAAATCCACAGGCAGCATGAAGTTGATGATGCACAATATCAATAAAATGAGTTTCAAAATCAAACTTTTCCTTTGCTAATTTTCTAACCCATCCCTGATACATATCTTCACCAGTCCAATCCAGTACTGGACCATTTCGGTGAGTATGACAAACTATCAAATGGTCAATATGATCAACATACTCAAATACTTTTTGGAGACCAAGCAGAGGAGATCCATCATATTTGTGTCTGGACAATCTTTCTTCTTCTAGGTAAAAAATGATTTCACCATCTTTTAATAATGTGGTACTAGCATTATGACCACGAGCGACAGCAGCAATAATTGTCATAAATCAATCTCCAATTTTTTGTTTAATATGTCTTAAAATATTATTCGTAATTTCTTCTACTTCTTTTTTGGTAAAATCCATACAAGAATCATTATACCGGTCAACTAAGTCTCCGTCTAGTCCATGAATCCGAATCGGAGAGTATTTTCTCTGAAATTCTTTTTTCTCAACAATATTAAAATACTTTGGGTATGAAACATTTTCCGGAAATGTAGATCCCATAATTACACTTCCGTGTTTATCAAAGGCATATGCCATATGTTGCCCAACAGAATCTACACCAACAAAATAGTCTGCCGCTTCTATAATTGCAGACCATTGCCTCAGATTTGTATCAATATACATATTTCTATCATTCTCAAATTTAATCTCACTGAAAGAAATTAAGTTATATTTTTGCCGTATTCTTTCAGAAATATAAAAATAATCATCTGTAGATAAAGAGCGACTTGAAGGATCAACTGTATATCCAGATTTGTGGAGATTACACCCTCTACCAAAGGGTTGAATGACTACTGTCTTTTTTTTCTTATGAAATTCTTTGACGTTGTTAATTGCATCTAAAGCATTGATTTCTTCAACTTTAGATAAAATTATTTTTGGTTTTTCTAAGTCAGAATGATCGTCCGTATTATTGATTAACTTATCAAAAGACTCAATTAAAGATTTCTTCTGATTATAGTATCCATGCTCTCTATATGGTTCTAAAGTAATGAGTTCATTTGGTTTAATTATGTTTTCAAATAAACCTTTATGTCCTAGGTCAAAGGCCAGATCTTGAAGTTCTGGATTTCCAATAAAAAAATCCAATCCAGATGCTGATACAATATAAAATTCAGGTCCATGTAACTTATAATATTTTTGGAAAGCAGGTAGAGAACAAATAACTCTACCTGCCCCTCCATCCACAAAGAAAACTTTTTTCATAAAGCAAATTTGAATAATTAAGTATAATCTATGTATCAGTGTTTATTAATCGGTTATTTGCAAATCATCCTTTATTCTATCAACCAATTCTTTCACATATTCTTTATGCTTTTTTAAATACTCATGTTGGTCTTCGAAGGTCATAGAATATGGAAGAACAACACTTTCTTGAATTGTTCCATCAGGAAACTCAATTGGAGGGTTAAAGGTAATCACATTATCTTCCACTGTATGATTTCCAGAATCATAAGTTTTAACCATAATCTCCAAGTTACTAAGATTATCCTTCCAAAGATTATAATTTTCAACCGTACTATCAATACCCTCAATTGGAGACGCAACAAGTTTTGGTAGAGTATTTAATATTTCTTCTTTAATATTTTCTAAATTATTATTTTCTAAATTATTATTTTCTTCTTCTATAATCATTTGTTCTTTCAATTTTTCATATTCTTCAACAAGTTTTCTATATTCTTCATCTCTCACTATTCTATTTGGTTCCTCAGATTCAAAAATGATATTTTCAATTATTTTATAGTCATCAGAATCTAGTGCAATAATTTTTCCATTATAAAAATAAGATCCTGTTTCGGGCATATTTTCCGAGTCAATTAAATTCCAATCTAATCCAGAACTGTTTACAAAATTTTCATTGTCTGTTACGTCAATTATAATATCTAAATCATAATTATTTTTTTCTGTTCTTATATAATACATTTGACACTCTCCTTAGTAAACAAGAACTACTAATCCACTTCCGCCTTGTGGATATAATCTATTTCCACCACCACCAAAGGAAGCACTTGTGGTTATTCCTGCTCCTCCACCATAAGCAATATCAGAAATATTGGTATTTGTATCACTAACTAACATAGATAGAGGTATTTCATATTCAGTTGTTTTATTTGCTATGGACAAATCATTGCTAAATCCCATATTATATGTTCTGTTTGAACATGCCGAAGCAGCACCACCAAGAACAGGTCCATATGGCATCGCAAAGCAAAGTGGATTGGATGATTGGGCACTTCCAAACACAAAAGTCCAAACATATCCTACGCATCTGTAACAATACTGAGTTCCAGACTGACAGGTTCCTTTTTGACCTAGACTGGAAATATTTCCAGGAGAATATGCATAACAAGCACAGTTGCAAGGATACCCACCAAAACTATAGTCATATCCAGGAAAGGTATAAGAACAAGTAATGCAGAATTCTGCACCACTAGAAGCCATTGGATTTGCTATTGTTGTTTCGGTAACTACCAATTCGGAGTTACCATTGACTCCATTCGAAACACTATTTCCAGATTGAGCTCCAATACCAGATGGAACATCTTTGATGAAAGCATCGTAAGCAGAGTTTGCTGTGCTTGCAATACAATTTTCAGAACCATAGAAACAGTAATTAGTCAATTTAGTATTTTTTCCAATAAATGTATATCTAGAAGATAACCCGGTTATAGTATAAAGGCTACACAAGTCTGTAATAGAACTACACAAATAAGCACAATAACAACCAGCTAAAGTTCCAGTATTAAGACAACTACAATTACCAAAAGTGGAGTGATAACCATGAAGACAAGAAGTGGAAATTATTGGATTAGTCCAACAAGATGATGTATTTATTGCAGAACTACTAGGAGAATATGAACAATTGGTAATACCATCAAAATAGGAATTATATAAAAATTCTGGAATTAATACTCCTCTACCACCTGTTCTGTTTACATCTCCTCCGGATGCAGTACCTCCTCTATTGTAATATCCTGAAAAATTATTTTGATATCCACAAACTGGCAATTGAATTCCTATGGAAGTTGGATTATCGTTCGAATTATCTCTTGCAGTACTATTGTTAGTGCAAGACCAACTGTAGGATGCTTCAGTTGCGTTTGAAGCAGTTATTGTTGTTATTCCAGTTGCGCTTACGCTACTTGCACTTAAACCACCTATCGAACCAACATTAATTGTTAATGTTTTTCCTGCAATCAGATCAGTAGATTGTATAAAAGTTTTTTCTGCATATCCACCACCAGCACCTGTTAAATGACCAGTAAAACAAGCAGAGTAACAAATTCTAGGATAAGCAACTCCAGAACAACAGTTTGCAGAATTAAAACAATAAGTTCCTGTTCTATAAGAAGATCCAGCACCAACTACAAATACTTTCAATTTAGTCACATCTTGAGGAACTGAAAATGTAGTTGTTCCTGTCCCAGAAAAAACTTTTGCTTGTGTAAAAGATGGTTTTGCCAGCGAAGCTCCTACTGTTCTTCCAGCGGCATTTCCTAAAAATCTAGCCATTTACATACCTCCTTATACAGATTGCTCAAGACCATAAACACTCACAGAACAATTCGCAGTGGAAGCATAGATAATAACTCTTTCAGATGCATTCATTGCAATTCCAGATCTCTCCAAAACTCCATTAGATGGAACAGAAGCATCATATTCAATATACTCAGAATTCTGTGGAGTTGCTGTTGATGCCAAAGCAACTCTCACATTTGCTGCCGTACTAGAAGATCTATTAACAACGTTAATATTAACAATAGCGAGAGTTGATGATGGAACAGTGTAAACTGTAGTATCTGTTGTCGCAGATAAGGCTGCTTGCCCTAAAATACCAGATGCCATATTTTATAAAATAAAACTTTTCCTTTTTATATTTATGTTATTATGAACTACGTCCAACAAAGTAAGCATAAATTTTAGCATCATCTATAGTTCGTGCATCATTAGTGTCAACATATGACTTAACCGCTGCCTGCGTAGGAACTTTTTCATTGCTATTTTGGGCAAATGTAACGTCAGTTGTGAATTCATTAATTTGAGCACCCAACTGAGCACCAATAGAACCCAATCTCAATGAGGTAAGACCTGACAAATCGAACGCAGAAGCATTCAGTGTCGCAGATCCAGTTGCCTGGTTTACGCGGAAGTACTTACCAACACGGAAGTTACCATCTTGGTCAGTGGAAACATAGAAAACACGTCCAGGATATCCTTCATTAATTTCTCTAGATGGAATTGGTGGTACTGTGGGTACTCCAGGCCAATTTGTTGTTGAAGTGCCACCTGTACCAATCTGCAAGAAGTCATGTCCAGTCAGTCTTGCTTGACTGTAAAGATATCTGATTTTAATATTTTGCGTATCAAAAGCATTATTTCCCTTTTCTTCAGCAAATACAATTGATGTTAATCCGTATGGATCAATTGATTTTCCAGTAACACGCAGGAATTCATTATCAATCTTAATATAATTATTGGTCGTAAATCCAGTTGGACTTGTTACCCTAAAGGAAGTAGAAACTCCAGTGAAGTCTTTCCAAATTTCTGTGGAAGAAATTAAACTGGTAAGTCCAATAGCAGTTATACCATTTCCATTAACATAACTTGTTGCAATGCCTGCACCATCCTGAGCTCTAAGAACAGTTACTGTATTTGATGTTGGGAAACCCTGAATCTTCATCAATTCGTTTTGGTTGGTTAACATATAACCACCAATAGTCAATCCAGCAATACTTGCAACAGGAACACTTGTATCTCCTACGCCTACAGATCCAGTAAATGTAGTAGTGGTTGCTGAGACTGGATAATCTACAATTCTAGTAGTTCCACCAGTATGACCAGCAGCAACAGTGCTCAATTGTCCTCTATTTGCAAATATGGAACCTTTTCCATTTGGACCAACATAACTAGAACTCTGAATTACATAAGTAAATGGATCTGCTCCGGTAATTTGTTGATTGTATAAACCACCATTACCAAGTCCAGTAACAAATTCAACACTACCACCAGTCTCCAAATCAGAAGTGCTGATGCCAGCAACAACTAACAAGAATCCTGCTTGCCCTCTGTTAGCATCAGTATTATTGACTAATTGTGCTTGAGTTCCGCTAGTTTGTCCCACAATTAGTTCATTAGGTAAAAATCCAGAACTAACACCAACATTAGGACCTGCGGTAATCAAGGAATAATAAATTTCTGAGGTATTATTTTGAATATTGTTTACATACCCCACTGCACCAGAAGTGCTTCCCTTAATTCTTTCATTCACAACAAATCCAGGACTTGTTAATGTTTCAATATCAAATTCAAGTCTCAAACCTTCAACTTGACCTGTTAAGAAGTTTTCGGAAGCATTAAATCCTGAACTTACAATTCCATAATTTCCCCAGGAACTGTTTCCTGCTAAGGAACGAATTCTTCCCCCTCTAGTGGAAGCATAACTGATATGACAATAGTAGGTAAAGCATGAAACAAACTCAGCAGCAGCGTTATTTGTGACCCAGAAACCAACACCATTATCATGAATATTAGTATATGAGTCAAACACAATAGACTTATTGGAATTATTTCCAAACTGCCTATGAACGTTTCCATCAACGACAGCTCCTACCCCATTGGAAGAGAATGAAGAACACTGAGAAACATAAGGAGATTTAGTAACAGGGCTCGATGGATTTAATTCTACATATACACCCCTAATCGTAGCATTATTAATATCAGATGCTAATGCAGTAAATGTCAAAGGTGTTGAAGAAACTGTCTGAGGAATATCAACTTCTGCTGTCGTAGCATTGGTAACATTAACTACTTTTGTTCCTGCAGATACTCCAGTACCAGTAATTGTTGTTCCAACTAAGTCTGGGAATAATCCTGTTCCAGATAAAGTAGTTCCAGAAATACTACCGGTTACCGATGTGACAATACCTGCAGGACTAAATCCACTTAACCCCTCCATAACAAGATCTTTGAGCATTGTTTTGTCGCTCAACATGAACATAGTCGAATGAGAATTGCTTCTCGTTTCAGCACTACTAATTACAATATCACTTGCACCGTTTTCCCAAGTGTCGGAAGTAGTCCATGCTCCACCAGAAACCTGAGCAATTTTAATTACTTTTTCGGTAAAATCGGAATTTAAAATCCTTGCGACTTTAGTTCCTGCACCATTTGCGATCGTTGATCCATAAGTTACTTGAGTGGGAGCAGTCGCTAATCTTAAGACCTGAATATTGGAATTTCCTGCAGCTGCTCTGATTTTAGTTGTACGAATGTTATCACCAACAATCGATACTTCCTGAGGAACAATTATAGGTAATGTCTCTTCATAAAGTCCTGCTTTTACGTAAATTGTTGCTGGTCCAGTTACGATACCAACAGCGTGTCTTAAAGTAGCAAATGAACGACTGATATTACTACCATCATTAGAATCACTACCTTCTTCAGTTACATAATAAACTGGATGAGTAACATTATTATTTTCCCAGTTGGGGACCCCACCAGAACTAACAGTTAAAACCTGTCCATTTGTTCCGATAGGAAGTCTAGATGCACCAGCACCAGATTCATATACTAAGTCACCTTGAGTGGTTAAAACGTTGGTTTCTGCACCTTCAATCAAAGCATTCCAATAAGTACCAAGGGTATCAGTTACTGGATCTACGTTAACGTTAGTTGATGCTACACTTACATAACTATTCGAATCTTTTCTTACAGAATCTCCAAGTTTATACTGTGTAGTTGAACTCCATGTTCCAACCCAGTTAAAACCCTTGACAATTAAACTCCAAGAACCAGTGTTAATCGGAGTAACATTGGTGCTTGTGGAAATAGCAACGTATGAATATCCACCATATTGAATCAGGTCACCTGGTTTATAATTTGTGGTAGTTGAATATGTTCCTGCTGCGGTAAATCCAGTGGTTAAAATATCCCAATCAGCACTTAGATTATATGCAGGTGGTTTATTGGTATTAATAGATGTTGCGAGATAATTGTAACCACCATAAGTTACAACATCTCCTGGTTGATAAGTTTCACCAGAACTCCAAGTATCTTCATATTCAAATCCAGAAAGGTACTCAACTACATTAGAAGTAGTAAATCCAGTTGTAGAGAATCCAGTTACTACACGGTATTGAGTATTTCCATACTTAACAACATCGTTAATTTTATAGTAAACTCCGGATTGCCAATCACCTCTATTAGTAATGCCTTCAGTGTGTAAGGACCATTTGCTGATATCAGTAGCATAGAAAGAAGTTTCATTTGCAACTGAAGTATGATTCTGTGTACAAACATATGTGTTTGCACCAAATTTTATAATATCATCAATCACATATGCAGTGCTTGTTGCCCAATTGCCTCTCCAATTGAACTTTAGTCTTCCAAGTCTAAAATCTGCCATTGTTGTTTAATTCCTTACTTAGGTCCTTCGGTTGCATAATCATAACTACCAAATCTAGCAACTAGATATCCATCACTATCAATGAAATAGGTTATTCTACGAAAATCAAACCTGTACTGTTGATATTTATCTGCTGGGTGATTTGTAAGAGATTTCTCTTCAGTTGTCTCTTCGACATAATCAATACCATCAAGAAAATCTGGATATGGAGTTCCATCTGTTCTATGAAAGTCTCCTACTTCATTGTCAGTGGTCTTCACTTTTGTATACCAAAGCATACCATCTTCATCGCGACGTAGCGCATGGATGTAAAAATCGTTTTGTTGCGAAAACAGTTTTCCACCCCCACCAGATCCTCCGGGGGATGATAGCATACTTCCGCTTAAGAACATTGTCATGCGATTAACCTCCAGTAACTTCCTTCCCAGATTAATTCAATTGCGGCACCAGCAACATCACATACCAAAGGAGAGTCAATGAGTCCAGTATAATCTTTGAATTGTTCGCTATTCTGAGTGACTACCGTAAGATTATTTATGTCCCAATACGCTTCCGCATCAATAATTGAAATAAAATCACCCACTGTTTTTATAGTTGGCAAAGTAACAGTAAATGCGGATGTTGTAGTATCTGCAAAATATTTTACATTAGTTCTCAAAGTAGTTGCAACACCAACAACATCATATCTTGCCTTTGATACTTCAAGTCCGCCTGAAGTAGATCCATCATGAACTCTTATAGTTCCCTTTGTAGTATCATATGTGACTTCTGCAGAAACACCAGTAAATGATTGATGTTCTTGCTCTGTTCCTTTTCTAAGTCTAACTCTTTTTGTATCAGACATTATATAAGTATGGTTTTATATATTTATTAAATCATTATGATGCGTGTTGGTCTAGCAGGTTCGAATTCTATTCTACTTGTAGTTGCAACTCCTTCCATCTGAGACAATCCAATTCCATCGTAATTCGGATATCCAAAACTCTCAAATGCACGACCAAATATACCAAATAGAACTCCAGTTAATTGGGCAATAACTCTTGTTGATTCGTAAGAACCTGTGATAGCGAAGAGAGAACCAGTTCCACGATAAGAATCTGTTTTCTTATTAGTTGCTGCTCCAACGAAGGTAAAGAGTACCTTTGTATCATCAGGAGATATTGCAATTGTTTCTGTGAAACTGATGAAGGTAAAGATAGATCCAGAACCAACATGTGGAGCAGGAGCAGTAGATTCTGTCGCAGAGCCAGTGAATCTAAAGAGTGCTGTCGATTCTGGAGGATTAACAACAATTGCCTCAGTTGTGCTTGAGAATCCAAATAGAGCACCAGATCCAACGTAGGACTCAGTATTCTTCTCAACAGCGGATCCAGAGAACTTAAATCTTCCAGTAGAAACTTCAGATATTGCTCTTGTTTCTGTTGCACTGACAAACGTGAAGATAGATCCAGA
>Ga0129333_10001366_pt1 | contig 22031 bp, 26 predicted proteins | sample CPB6_08_DNA_FD_94474 | JGI IMG/M metagenome (GOLD analysis project Ga0129333, IMG submission 94474) | Freshwater to marine salinity gradient microbial communities from Chesapeake Bay, USA - CPBay_Sum_0.6_0.8_DNA | ecosystem: Environmental > Aquatic > Marine > Coastal | place: USA: Chesapeake...
AGATAGATATTGACAGTGTTAGTGCCAGTGGTGGTCCTGAGCCAGACACTGAAAGTGTAGGTCGTCCCGCTAGATAGTGTTACGCCCTGAGTGATAAAGCTGTCAGCAGCAGTACTGGTGCCCTGATAGGCGGTGCTGCTGCCATCAGGTGCAGTCAGTGTATACAGCGGGGTCAGGCCAGTCTGTACCCATGTCACGCTCAGGTCCTGTGACCTTAGCAGCAGGTTAGTGGCAGACTTCTCGACCACCAGACCAGCTGTGGCTGCAGCATAGTTACCAACGGTGCCCACCCGTGGCTCGCTCTGCTCTACTTTGTCCACTATGGCATCGCTGACACCAGTCACAGACCTGCTGGCCACCACCACGCTGGCAGGGTCTCGCCTGTACCAGGTCAGCACAGTAATGGGGTCTGACATTCTGTTGTCGTCGTTGCCTACATACCGCCACACAGTGCCTGCCAGATTGATCCCAGTGGCTGTGGCCACCAGTGCCCCAGCTGCGTCCTCGATTCTGATCTCGCTGTTACCTGGGGGAACAAAAAGCCCCATGCTGGGCAGCACCACCCACGTCCCAGCTGTGCTCTCAGTCCTGCTAGCCACCACTCGTCTGGTATAGCCAGGTGCAGTGCACCGCACATACAGCACAGAGCTGGCAGCTGGCCCATAGACCTGCAGTCGCAGTGGTGTGGGGGCTGTGCCAGGATTCACCACAGTAAATCTGGGGCCAGTGTACTGATAGCTGGCAGCCTGATATGCGTCCCAGCGGGTGGTAATGCCATACTGCTGCCCCACCTGATAGCCGTACAACGCCTCCCACGCCCCTGTCAGGCCAGTTAGGCTGCTGGTGTAGTCTATGCGGCTGCCATAGGCTCTGAGCCTGTCAGGCCGCAGGCCAGTGGTCATAACAGACAGCCCCAAGCTGCCCACCTGCAGCCTGCTTGGCCTGCCTGCTATCAGCTCCTGTGCCTGTCCCAGACGCTGCCAGCCTTCAGCCATACCGCCTGCCTGCAGCAGGTAGCCACTAAGTGTGACTTCACGGGGTGGCAGCTGCTGTGGCCCTGGCAGTATCCTCTGCGTCTCGCCAAAGGTCTGCACCACACCACCACCAGCAGTGGCTGTGCCGTCTGCCAGACCTGTAGAGCCAGCCCAATTAAACTGAGTGGCCAGGCCGTCATTTAGGTGCAGCCTGCCTAACACTGGCCCGGTCGGCGTCGTCATGAGTAGTCCACTAGCTCCCAAGTAGCAGTCAGGTCTGTGCCAGCACCACCATCGCTGATGGCCCACACCATCAGTATCCTAGGCTCGCCAGTGCCATCAGTCACGGCCACTGTGTCACCCAGGCTGATCCTGGGGTCTAGCACACCAGTCAGCCTGTATCTGCCCTGCGGTCGCCACGCCTCGTCTAGATACAGCTCGGCAAAGTCTCTGCACTCGTCTGCACTGATGCTGTCCAGCTCCAGCACGGTCTGCCTGTGTGCCACGCTGCTCCAGCTGGCACTGTAGCTGGGCAGGATGCGTCTCAGCAGCCTGTCTGAAGCATACTTAAAGCTGCCACGGTTTAGAGTGCTGCGCTGCCACCACACACTGCCTACCTGCTTATCGGTGGCCAGAGTGCTCCAGCCAGTAGGTGGTGTGCCACTAGTGTCGCTGCTGAGTGCTGCAGCCCAAGCTGCACTGACATCAGTATTGAGAGTGATCTCGCTGACCACTGGCGCCACAGCCACACCAGAGCTGTCATCGCTGTAGAAAGTCAGCTCCACTCTCAGCCACGCATTATCGTATGGCTGGCCATAGCCATATCCACCAGCTGCCAGCTGGGCTATCTCTGACCACGGGATCACAGTGTCCTCTCGGTCATTAAGTGTCCAATAGCCACCACGGACAAAGCCACCACTACTGGTGCCCCCAATATTGGCACTCAGTCGCACTACCCTGACAGTCAGCAGGCCCACTGACCCAGACACACGAATGTCGGTAAAAAGACGGTTCCCTACAGAGCTGGGGCTGACTGCCAGCTGAAAAGTGACAGTACTGCCACTGGTGCAGGTGGCTGTGCTGTTTTTTGAGCCATCAAAAAGCCGCTCCGGGTTAGTCCAGCCAGTGGACAGAATGGGGCCAGACAGGCTGGCCACGTTTCGCTCAGGACCTTTGGCCAGCACCACCACCTGTGTAACTGGCTCGGGCAATGCCTCTAGATCGGCCTGTAGAATGCCGTCCAGAGTGGCCACAGGCACAGCTGCCTGACTGTAGGCACTAATGCTGATCCTGCCATCAGGCTCATCGTGTAGAAACGCATTGCCTGGCATGGCCTGCTTGGTCAGCTCTGCAACAACGTCGGCCAGTGCCTTATTAGGCATTATGAAGCCGCCATAAGTGCCCCCAGTAGGTGTGCCCACATAGACCCTGCCTGCAGGCACGATCACGTTGTTTAGCAGGTTATAAAACGCACTTTCTATTCTGGCATTGCTGCCCAGAGCAGCAGTCAGGTCCTCTGTAAAGTAGCGGATCGGGTCACTGACAGTGGCCTGCACTCTCTCTGCTGTCAGGTAGTGCCTGCCCTGTACTGGCACAGCTCTGCCAATACCCTGCACCACCTGAAAGCTGGTGCGGCTGTACTCGACGCCACCACTGGTAAAAAGCCTGATCCTGCTGCCCTGGCTAGTGCCGCTGGTGCCATTGCCGGGGGTCCATTGCCTTTTCGTCTCAGCAGTCACTACCCGGATCGGATCACCATTAGCAGGCGCAGCAGTAAAAGCCACTGACAGTGTGATCACACCAGCTGCATCAGTACTGGCAATGGCTCTGACTTCCTCGGTGCCGTCGGTCTTAGTCCATGCCAGATAGTCAGTGCTGAAGGGGGCTGCTTGCGCTACCACAGCTGCACCACTCTTGTACGGCTCTGGGTCCTGCACGGTGATCACAGAGCTGGTACAGCCAGCTGCAGCATAGGTCTGAAAAGTATCAGTAATGCTGCGCCTAGGCGTGTCATACCAGTAGGTTTTACCGTCAGGGATTACCAGCCACGCACTCGTCACACTGCTGCTGTAGGGTATGGCAAAGAATTGCGGCTCCAGCCAGCGCACATAGATGGTGGCAGCAGGTGCCACCGGGCCAGGGAAAGTCAGAGCCAGCTGCTGGCCATCAGTGGTGGTCACAGTGTAGTCAACGCCATACACATACAGCACAGAAAAGCTGTCAGTGCTGGCCACCTGTATGCTGGCTGCGACGGTGGCATCTAGGCTGTGCCATGCACCAGGTACACTGCCAGTCCAGCCCACCACAGCTGTAGTGGCCACAGTGGCATAGCGTCTGACCACATAGCCGCTAAGGTTGCCAGTTAGGCTGGCAGTAGGACCAAAGCGGCTCCAAAAGGTAGGCTCGTACCGCTTGGCCAGCTGCATCACGCCATAGCACTCCAGGGTAAGTGTCTGGACTATTCCGCCGTCCTGCAGTGCCTGTGTCTCGGCTATGCTGTCCACTATGCCAGTGAAATATGGCCACCGATTACCATCATCGTCCACTAGGTCTATCTGCAGCTGATAGTAGGACAGTGGCTCAGTAGTCTCTGGCAGGGCATTAGCCAGCACCTCTAGGCTGAGGGTCCACGTTAGCCCGTCAAGCTGGCCAGCACGCTGCCTGCTAACTATGGCTTCAGGGGGCAGCTCATAAAAGACCCAATTGGTGGTACTGGTCATGCTGCCAGCTGTGTAGACCAGCCTGGCTGACCACTGCATGCTGCCTGTGTCTACGTCCAGCTGTGGCAGATTATTGCCGTTCCTGTCCTGTGTGATCACACTGCAGCCCCTAACGCCCTGCCAGAGCTGACTGCCCTGCTAGACACCATGCTAGGTCTGAAGGAAAAACTGCGGGGCATGAAGGCATATCGGGAGAAGTCCTCTGGGTTAGTCACAAAGCTATAAAGCGGTCGCTCTGGTGTGGCCCCAGGCACGTCCTGCTCTGGCTTGCTGACACCACCTGCAGGGGCTGTGGCATCCATGCCTGCTGGCTTGTCTAGCTCCAACGCCAGCCCACGGACCAGATTTAGGACAAAGCCCAAGCTAGCCTCGTTGTCCAGTGTTATGGCAGTGGCTTGCTCCAGCAGCCTTGCAGCTGTGGCAGTGTCACCAGACCTGGCAGCCTCAGCAATTGCCTTTGTCTGCTCTGGTGTCAGCCTGCTAAAGGCAGCCAGCCCCAGCTGACCCAGCTGGGTGGCCTGCCCACCAGCCTCTCGCACCAGCTGCTCGCCAGCAGTCAGCCTGGCTCTCTGAAAGCGCGCCTCGGCTTCAGTAATGGCCCCACTTTTTAGGGCTTCCTCGATGGCCAGCCTGGCACTGGTGGTGCTGACCCCAGCTTGAAACTCTGCGGCCTTCAGCATAGCTGCCCTGACTTCAGCAGCAGTGCGCTCAGCCTCGCGACGCTCCAGCTCCCTTAGCTGCTCCTGATGCTGCTGCTCGTCATTGATCTGCTGCCTCAGGGCTGCCACTTTCTGTGCATGTTCTTTTTGGCTCTGGCCAGTCAAGCCACGCCAAAATACCTCGATGCCATTCCTGTGCTGGTCTGCAGCTAGCTGCTCGTCCCTGGCCTGCTGACTCAGCCTGATGCGTGTCTCGGTGTCCAGACCCTCCATGGCACTACTCATGATCTTGGCAGTGTCCTCGACGTTCTTAATGACACCGCCGATGGCCTCAGCAGCCAGTGCACCCAGGGCACCAAACGGACCCAGAAACAGACTGGCTGCATTAATCAGCCCCTTGGTCAGCTCTGCTGTGCCGATCTCTGTGCCACTGACCAGGGCAGACACTGCCTGCTTGCTACCGTCCAGCAGTGTGGCAGCAATGCCCTGCATGGCAGTGTCCACAGTCTCAGCCCACCGCTGCTGGGCATCAGACCACTCCACAGACCGCATATCTGCTGCAGCCACCTTAGGCACTGGTGGCCCCAGTGTCTCTCGTGACCTGCTGACCCTATCAGCAGCTGCACCTGCAGCAGGTGGCTTAGTGTCAAAGGTCCCAGCCAGTGTCAGGCCACGCTTCACTGCATCTAGGTCAAACTTTGGCAGCTTGATCTCGGCAAAAGACTGCTTTACATCGACGGCTGTTTTGCCAGTGGTCTGCAGCTCTGTCCTGAGCCGGGCTACCTCGTCCATGGCAGCCTTAAAGCTGCCACCACCTATAAGGCCGCCAAAAAACGCCCCTACAGTCCTGGCCCCTGCCTTAAACGCCTCGATCAGCTCAGCCATTTTGCGCACCACAAACAGAATGGCGTCGCTGACCCCACGGAAGCCCAGAGCCATATTGGACAGCACTGGCTTGGCCACTTCCCAGATCGATTTTAGGACTGGCAGCACGATGCTGGCCACAGACTGACCCAGCAGCAGGGCAGCCTCGGCCAAGCTGGTAAAACCTGCCTTCAGATTTTGTGCCCACTCGGTCCTGCCCAGCTTAGTCAGGCTCTCAGTCAGCCCAGCCAGTGCGCCTGGTGCAGCAGCCATAAAGCTGGCCAGATAACCAGCAGCAGACTGCAGGGCTGGGGCTAGCTGATCGCCTATTGCCTGCGCTGCCTCGCCAGTCTGTGTCTTAAGGGTAGCCAGGCTGCCAGTCAGACCAGCCTGCAGCTTAGCTGCAGTCTCTGCTGTACGGCCTGCACTGCTCTGCAGTGCCTGCAGGACCTCTAGCTGGCTGCTAGCCCCCTTTGCCTCAGGCACCATCATGGCCAGTGCTCTGGTCTGGCCAGTCAACGCCTGCGCCACAGTCTGGGCTGCATCAGACAGCTCCATGCCGTTTGCAATGGCAAGGTTAGAGATCAGTGGCAGCAGCTGCTCGATGGCCTGTGGCATAGCCCCAAAAGTGGCTAGAGTGGCTTGGGCTGCAGCTATGCTGTCATCGTCAAAAAACGGTTGTGCGCCAGCCAGCTGTGCACCAGCAGCAGTCAGCTCAGCAATGGCTGCAGCATTGCCACGCATCACGCCCTCTAGCCTGGCCATAGCCCGCTCAGCGTCTATGACTTCCTCTACTGGTGCAGTAAAGGCACTGGCCAGCTGCTGCAGCCCCTGCACCACCAGCTGTGCGCCCACGTTGGCTGCAGTAAAGCTGGCAGTCAGTCTGCCAAAGTCTGACCCTAGCCGCTTAGCAGCCTCACCAGCCTGGCCTGCCTTGCCACCCAGATCAGCTAGGCTGCCACCCAGTGCCTTAATGGCTTCAGCTGTATTGCCTAGTGCTGCCTCGATCCTTAGACGCAGCTGCACATCAGACACTGGGCTATCTCCTGATCCTGCTGGCAGCTGTGGCCTTTAGCCGTTCCTGCTCTGCTTCCATATTACGCAGACGCCACAGCCCATACCACTGGGTCAGCTCTGCACTGCCCATGCTGTCCATCAGCACCTCGGCAGGCATGCCTAGCTTTTCAGCTAGCTCGTAGACTCCTCGCCAGTCTGGGACTGTGGAAAATCCTCGGCAGCTTCACGCACTGCGCCCTCCCGCAGCCCATTAACCTGCAGCACTTCCCGGATCAGGACTGACAGCACAGCCTCGGTCCCGTCCACTTCAGCCACACTGGCCCACAGCTGCTCGTCACTGTCAGGCAACAGAGTGCAGTGCTGCACCACCCACAGTGCCCAGTCGTCTGACAGCTCCTCGCCCTGCATGCACTCGCGGCGCCACTGCAGCCGCTCTCGCACGCTCATCTCTCTAATGCGCACCTGCACACCACCAGGCAGCTCCAGTGGCACTGCTTTAGCTTTCAGTGCGTCTAGGATACTTGCTCTGGTGGTGGTCATTATGCCTGCCTTTAGAAAGCGGTCCCGCTAGTGTCCCTGGTAATAGCACCGCTGACCTGCAGTGTAGCACTGAAACTGGCCACACCATCAAAGGCAGCAGGCCCCTCATAGGCAGTGACCCACATGCTGCCAGTGTAGAACGGCGCACTAGTGGTGCTGGTGGCAGCACCAGTCGGGTTTAGCTTGAACGTCACAAGATTGCTATTCAGGAACGCATTAGCCAGTGTCTCGTCAATAGCACCAGAAACAAAGTCGTTTCGGCCTGACAGGCTAATAGAGCCAGTCCTAAGACCCTCAATATAGTCCCTGCTGCCGTCGCCCAGGGTGGTAGTCTCCAGTGCGTCCTTAGTCAGGGACAGGCTCACATTGGTAATGTAGGCACTGACATCAGTGGTGCCTAGCTTGACTTTGTAAGACTTGCCAGCAATAAAAGCCACGGTATGCCCCCTTTATCGGCTAACGTTGACGTGGAAAAAGCCACCTGCACCCACTGCAGATATTCTGGCCCTGACATACCGGGCAGCAGTGCCTGCCCAGCTGCTGGTGCCACTGCCCACACCAGTCAGGGTCAGAGTGATCCTCGTCGTGTAGGTCACGGCATCAGGACTATCCTCGATGATCACTGTGTAGGTGCCACTGGTGTAAAAAGGCATGTGATAAGTGGCAGTCAGGCCATTAGTGCTGGTGGTGGTGTAGTCCCACGCGCCAAAGGTCTGGGTCGCCGTATAGGCTGCAGCAGGATAGGGCACAGCAGCCATGGCTCGCTTAAAGCCACCGCTGGCCTGCAGGGCAGCGGCCACAGTGGTCAGGCCATCAAAGGTAGCACCAGTCTCGTATGACCCAGCCCAGACACTGGCTGTGTAGCCAAACTGCACCACGCCGCCGCTGTTAGTGTCGCCTGCAGGAAAGATAGACACAGGCTCTGTGCTGGTGTCTGTAGCCAGAGCTGACAGGATCACATCAGAGCCAGCATTATTCGGGCTGGCAGCTGCAGCTGCATCAAAAAGCCCTGACATGCTGGCATTGCCGTTGCGCAGCCCCTCAATAAACTCTCTAGAGCTGTCCTGAAAGCAGGTAGTGTCCAGCACATCCTTAGTCAGGCTCACGCTGACCTGCTTTAGCATCCCGCTCAGGTCATGCTGGCTGACAAAGACTCTGGCAGACTTTCCTGCAGCAAACGCCATTAGAGTGCTCCAGTCTCGTCGTCAGCATCGTCTGCTGCGTCGGCCTTGTCATCTACCACTGACTCAGTGTTGGTCGCCTTGCTGCCGCCGTCAGGCAGCTCTGCATCGTCGGCCACTACATGGCCATCGTCCAGCAGCCATGGGGCCACCTCGATCAGCCAGTCAGGCACGCTGTCACCAGGCTGCCACTCAGTGGCAGACTCGTCATGGAAAATCCCGGTCGCCGCCTTCACGCTATGACCTCGATGGTAAACTCTGCCCCCAGCAGTGGCACGCCAGCATAATCATAGACGCCCACCTGCTGTGCACTCAATACTCGCGCCAGATTAGCTGCACCACCCAAGCTGGTGTCGCCCTCAATAGCATCGGCCACACTGGTGCTGGTGCCAGTGCTTAGGTAGGTGTCTAACTTGTCCTGTGCTGCACGGTCTGACGCCTTAGCCACCAGCACTCTGACCACCAGCTGCACGCTGTCATGTGCCCTGCCCAGACTGCTGCCATAGGTCACGCTAACTGGTGGGGCTACTAGGGCAGCTGGTGGGGCAAAGGTATCAGGCAGCACGTCATAGGCTCTCAGGCCACTGATGGTGGCCAGCCTGACCTTAATGCCGTCCCTAATGCTGCTGATATTCACAGGCCACCACTCACGTCCCTGACAATCCCAGAAAAGACACTAGCCCAACGGTCAGCCACTCTGCCCCTCAGGTCCTCGATGGGGCCACGCAGATAGCGTCTGGGGTCTAGACCACCTCGCCTAGCTATAGCCACCATCAGCCCCCTGGCTGCTGACTCTGGTGCTCCCATGCCTTTGCGCTTGGCCCAGTACACCAGGCCTGGGACTGGCTGCCAGTGTGCACCTTGCTCCAGCACATAGCCAAAATGCCGCTTTCTGGGCCAGTTAGGATGGTCGTGCCTCAGGCCAGTACCAAACTCCATGTATTTGGCATAGTGGGGCATAGCCCCAACGTCTACCCACTGTGGTGGCTCTGCACTGTCTACCTCGTGGAAAATCTGACTGCGCAGGACTCCACTGTTTACAGGTGCTCTGCGCCTTGCCTCGTCTCTCAGCAGCAGGCCAGTGCTGTCCAGAAACTGACGCACGCGCTGCTCTGGCGCCACACTGGCTAGGCTGGCCACTAGCCGCTCCCAGCCATCTAGCCTGACATCTAGCCTGACGCCACTGCCAGTAGCAGCCATCAGGCCAGGTCCACTACAGCCAGACGCCTGAAGGGGGCCAGCAGTATGCGTGCCTGGGGGTCCATCGCTGCCAGCTGTATGGCCTGCCCCACCTCGCCACCACCAGCTACGCCAAAAGGGGCATCCTTGCGACGGAACAGAGCAGCACTAAGCAGCAGACAGGTCTGTTTCACAGCAGGTGGCACAGTGCTAGACCAGCCCCAGGCCCCTGTGACCTTAATGCCACGACGGGCAGTGATAAAGGTTTTACCAGCCTGTGGCACCAGAGCTAGCTGCTGGTATGGCACACCCACACTGGCTGCATTATCAGGCAGCAGCTCGTAGCCCTGCACACTGGGTATCTGGTCGCTGTAGGTCCTGTCTAACTGCAGGTCCTGATAGACACTGGCCACAGATACAGCATCGTCAATAAAGACCCTCAGTGGGTCACAGGCTGTGTAATACCTGACCTCACTGCCAGCAGTGTAAAACCGTGTGCCAGTGTAGCGGTCTATCTGTCTGCTGGCCCCCTCGACGCATGCCTCTAAAATGGCATCGTCCTGTGTGTCTGCAGGCTCAATACTCAGCCTGGCCTTTAGCTCAGCTAGAGTGCAATAGCCATTAGTAATAGCCATCAGCTCTGTGCCAGTGCTATCACGCTGAAGGTAGCATTAGGAGTGCCATTGATCTCAGCAGCCACTCTGACCCACGGGGTAAGTGGCCCCTGCACAGTAGCACTGTACTCTGCAGCTCCATTGCCAGTCAGCAGGATGGTATCAGTGTGCGGCAGCTTTACCCAGCCAGTACTGCCGTCTAAGCTGCCCTCTAGATGAATTGCAAAGTACTGCCCAGCATTATTGCCACTGCCTGCAGTCTGGCTGACCACTAAGGTGGCCTGCTTTAGGTAGCCATCATGTGTATCGCTTGCCAGCTCCTGACTGACCCACAGTGGCACAGCATCGCCATAGGTATTACCTGTGCGCTGGGCCAGTGGCAGCCCAACGATTTCTTTGATGGCTGTCACTTGGCCACGGACCCTCGGACCTGCTTGCTGACCTTCACTGGCTCCTCGGCCTGCAGGTCATTAGCCACCCACGCACTCGGTGCCTGACGCAGCAGCCAGGGGATCAGCTCTGCATCGTCTACCACCTGACCTGGCTGCCACACATTGCCAGCAGAGCTGTACGCCTCCACACACTTAATGCTGCCGGGCTGCTTTTCCACTTTGCGTCTCCCTTAGCAGCAGGGCAGGGACCTGTGCCCCTGCCCTGCCAGTCACTGCCTGCCTTAGACGGTGATATTGTAGCCCACTGCAGCACACTCGATGCTGGACACTGAGCCACTGGGGGCATACCGCCCCAGCCCAAACCGGATGCGGGCCACCAGAGCATGCTGATCCATGTCAGGCCGCTGCACCAGGCTGATCTGAGTGTCATTTTTCAGGCCCACCTTAAACCCGTTCCGGTTAAAGCAGACCAGCTGACCCTTAGTGTTATTGGCTGGGACAGCTGCACTGATCTTGCCGTCAGCTTCAGTCAGGCCAATAGCCATCGTCCTAATGACAGGATGGCCAAAGATAGACCCGATCTCGCCCTTCAGGATGGTGGCATCAGGCCCATACTCGTTCACAGCCCTAAAGGCGTCCAGAGCACTGATGGTGTGGTAGGTCTGGGGATCACACACGAAAATCAGGTCCTGACGGTTCTGGGGATTAGACCAGTCCTGCAGGTAGGTGCTATCGATCATCTTATTACGCAGGCTGCTGATCAGAGCCACAGTAGGGGCACCAGCAAAGTTAACTGCGTTTGCAGTGTTATCTACCAGTGCAGCCTTACGGATGCCGTCAAAAGCCAGGTAAAACTTAGTGCTGGTGGGGGCAGCATCGTCGCTGTTAATGTTGCCCGTCGCTGCAGTGGTGGTGTCCCCATTAAGGATCACACTGTCAGCATAGAAAGCCAGAGCACGCGCCACCTGACTGCGCATGTAGGGGATGAACGGGATCAAGCTATCCTCTACCAGCTCACCAGTGGCCAGCAGATTCCAAATCATCTTTTTGGCTGCCACATTAACAAACCTGGTGCCAGGCCGCGCAGTAGCAGTCAGGAAGGTATTATCCGTCGTGTTTTCCCCAAGGAAATACGGCTCTGGCATATCTGCCTCGATGGGCAGGTTAGCAGTGGGGGCAGTCATAACAAAGGACTCCAGATTGCCGAAAATCTGGCTCTGCTCCCGTGCAGACTCCCACAGCTCCTGCACATACTGAACGCCGATCAGCTGGGCACCATAGCCAGCAGCCCCCTCGTTCAGCGTGCTCTTCGTCCAGGGCACTGCAGCTGCCTTAGTCTCAGGGATATAGTTATGGCTGACAGTGGCATACGCCTCACGCAGCTCGGGGCTGGGGCCAGACTTGCTGCCCATCATCAGGTCATGCAGAAACTGCACGTCGCCTGACTTCATACCAAAAGCACCATACTTGCTGCCCACAGTGTTGGCATCGCCCTTAGTGGCGCGCAGCTTGGCTCCAGCACCATCAGCAGGCAGCATCTCGCTGACCAGCTCACGCAGCTTCGCCTCAGTGGGCAGGCCATCGTGCACTGCCTTATACCGCGCTGCCAGGTCAGCCACGGCCTGCTTCAGATCGTCCATCGCCACTAGCCCTCCATTACGGCCCGCAGCAGCAGGGCCAGCTCGTTATGCAGCTCTCGCTGCTGCTTTACCACACCATCAGACTCCAGCTCTGGGGGATATTCCTCGGCTGGCTCCACTTGGGGCATCTCGCCGGGCACCTGTGCCAGCAGCTGGTCAAGTGCCTCGACCAGCCCCATAGCCATGTCCCTGGCCTGCCGGATCACGTCCTCGTTCTGCCTGCTGATCACTCTGCCTGCCTTGCTGGTCTGATCCTGATAGCCCATACCATCCTGCTCTGTCTGCACGCCCTCGGCGTCTGCCCTGGCTGCCTCTACTTGCTGCCTGTACTCGTCCAGGCTACTGGCTACAGCTTGGCGGTCAGCAGCAGGAATGTCCACACCACCACGGGCACCACCCAGAGCAGCAGCAGCTGCAGCCACACCAGCAGCCACCAGCACCAGCTCGCCATCACGCACAGTGGCCACGCCCAGCTTGTAACTGCCCAGCAGCTCTGGCTGGCTCTCGTCTACCCACAGGAACGCCTGACGGTAGCGGCTCCAGTCAATAGTGGCAGGATTGCCACTGCCGTCACTGCTGGCCCAGACTCGCACTGCTTGCTCTGCTGCCGCACCATCCCATGCAGCCTGCAGGTCTACTGGCAGCTCCTGTGCAGGAATAGCTGCCTTGCTGGCACGCACGCCCACCAGCTGTGCAGCCGGGTTAGCAGGGATGGGCACCAGTGACACCTCAAGTAACTCAACGTCTCTGTGTATAAGCACGCCGTCCTCGCCACGTTCTCTGCGCTTAGACACAAAACCCACACTAACAGTACGCAGTGCCCCCTCCATAATCAAGCGCCGCGCTAGTCTGCCCTTATCACAGCCGCTCAGCACCACATCTAGATGCCACTCGTCGCCTACCCGCCTGAGCGGTGGCAGGCCACGCCCCAGAATGTCTGTAATGCTGCCTGACTGGTGGCCATCTAGGATCACAGGATTTTGTGCATAGCTGTCAAAAGACCAGCCATTAGGGTCCACTATCTCGGCCTGCCTGTCTCGCTGGCCATTAGTGACCACAAAGGTAAAGACCTCAGGGCCAGGCAGCTCATCGTCATGCTCGTAGCCCTTCAGGCTGGCCAGATCATCAGTGGTGGCAGCCCGTGTGCCCAGCAGGCTGGCAGTCAGGCTGTGCAGCTGCTTGCTGTCCTGCCTGATCTTGTCTTTTGCCTCAGTCAGCACTTCTCGCATGTGGTCTAGCCCTCGGCTGCCTATAGCCAGCCACTTTACCTGTGCCACCACGCCTGGCAGCTGGTGATCCCTATAATGGCGGGCCACCCACGCCTCACGCAACCTAACTGCAGCTTCCTCGGCTGGTGTCTCTGGCCCTCGACGCTCTCTGGCCATCGGTGCCAGCAGGGAAAACTGTCTGTTTCCTCTAATGTTGCCACCTTCAGCCCAGATAGCTGGCCACTCGTCTTTTAGCTCCTGTGCCTCGCCCACAGGGAACACGGGCCACTGGCTACTAGCCAGCGTCACTGGCTTGTCATCGCCTGGTCTGGGAAAGTCTGTCACTGGCACTAGATAGACTCCTCGGCTCGCTCTGCCTCTACACCAGCAAAGTCACCAGCCCTGTCACCAGCAGCTGGCCCCAGCACAGCCACCAGAGTGCAACGGCAATTTATGTTTTCCTCTGGGACACTGCCACCATCAGCAGTGATCTGGCCAGGGGCAGGACCTGCCCCACCAGTCAGTACAAAGTCGGCCCCCACAGCCACAGTCTGGCCATGCGCCTCGGTGTGGCTTTCTCTCGTGCGGTCGTCCAGTGCAGCTAGCCAGGCTTTCTGGGCCACCACACCGCTCTGCCTGAAAGCCAGCTCGGTGCCACCGTTCATCGCCCCCACCACTTCAGTCCTAGCAATAGTCTCGGCACTGCTCCTGATCGGCCTTACCTGTGCAGGCACTCTGTCACTCAGGGCTAGAATGTCCTCGCCAGCATCTATGCCAGCCTGCAGGCTGACCTTCAGTGCCTGCCAGCGGCTCTCTGTGATCTGCTCCACAAACCGCTGTTCTCTGGCTCTCAGGAAAGCACGCGCCTCAGGGCTGCCAATATTGAAACGGACCACACTGCCTATCCTTGCTGCAGACACAGTGCCGCCACGCTCCACTGCCTCTCGGATATATGGCCCCATCCCCTCTAGTGCAGCCTGCTGCCATTCCTGCCTGTCAAACGGATCGTCAGGGTCAACGTCCCCAACGTCACCAGCTGCCTTAGCCCCTACAGCCAGCCTTGCCTGCACGTCTGCAGTTAGTGCCTCGGCCCAGACCATATAGGCATCGGCCATGCGTTTCTCGATGCCAGCTATCAGCCTGTCCCTGCTGCGCAGCTCTGCCTTATGCCTGGTGCTACCGTATGCAGGCACCAGGCTGGACAGGAAAGGGGGGCTGACCGCCTTAGCAGCCCCTTGCTGCTCTGCTGCCACTGGCAGCGGCTCCTGACCCGCCTGCACGGTCGGTGGTGCAGCTGGTGCCACACCAGGTATCTGCCACGCCAGTGGCTGGTCGCCCCAGCTGTATCCTGTGCCACCTTCAGGCAGCAGGTCTGGCCTGTACGCTTGCAGCAGGGTATTAAGTGGCACGCCCAGTGCAGCTAGCTTAGTCATTTGGTCTGTGATCTCGGTCTGATCTTCCTGCAGTGCCCTGATGCCAGCAGTGTCAAAGTCAACGACCAGATCAGGGCCAAACATGGGGGCCAGCTGCTCTGTCAGCTCACTTGCCAGCATAGATAACTCTGGCAGCAGGCAGTCAGTCCACAGGGCTTTATCTGCTTGTTCCACGTTGCTGTAGGTAGCCCGGCTGAAATCCTGCACTTTCATCGGTGGCACCTGATAGACCCTACACACATCGTTGAGTGTCCATCCCATCAGGGCCATAAACTCAGCGTCTTTAGGGCTAAGGGTCGGAGTGCTGACATTAACTCTGTGGCTAAAGACCATCAGCCTATGCCGCCTGTCTGCCCCAGCCATTCGCCTGGCCAGCTGTGCCTCCAGCAGCTCTCGCTCCTCTCTGGTAAAGCTGACGCTGGTGTCCTCTGGACTCAGGATGCCCCCAGGACTCATGCCGTTTCTGAAAATAGCTGCATTGCTGCGCATGGCGTCGACGCTGGACTCCACAGACACTCTGGCTGCCTCTAGTGGTGCCAGCCCCCTGTATTCGTCTGCAGGATGGGGATACCGGAACCAAATCACCTCGCCTGTGGAAAACTCTAGCTTGCGCTGGCCATCCTCGTAGACAAATCCCCTGATGTAGCCCTTCGGGTCAGGTATAGGCCGCATTTTGTCAGCCCTTGCATACCAGACCTCGCTAGGCTGCCCCTTGCCATTAGCCCCACGCTCCAGCACCCAGTAGGCACTGCCCCAAGTGCACAGACTGGCCTCGGTCATCTGCCACAGCCTGGCTGGCGTCCAGTGGGGATTTACAAACTGCAGCAGCTCAGCCAGTGGGTGGTCAGGCACAGCCTGCAGGCCAGTGCTGGTCTTTCGGTACACCACCAGTGGCACACTGGCCAGAGCCTGGCTACGCAGCCTGACACAGGCATACACAGCCACGCTTAGCTCCAGCCATCGCTCAGGTGGTATGGCTGTGGGGTCATACTGGCTGGGGCTGCCCAGCTGGTACAGGCTGGCCCCGTTCTCGCCCACTACAGCAGGGCCAAGGCGGAAAGCCCGGCGCACAGTGTCCAAAATGCGGCCACTAAAAGTCTGCCTATTGTCAGCCATTGCCACCTCGCTGCTGCCATCCTAGCCGCCACAGCAGCTGCAGACTAGCTCCACTCTAGCACTCTGGCCCCACTGCCCCAGGCATAGGTCATAGCGTCCACTAGGTCATCGTGCTCGCCCAGGGGAAAAGCCAGCAGCTCCTGCTGAAAATAATCAGGCAGGGCAGGGTCTAGCATGATCATCCCTTGCTCTAGCCTTGCCTCTACTGGCTGAAAGCGCGTCACTTTGTCTCTGTCTGGCCTGACGCCCTTTACAGGCAGATCAGTAGTGCGCAGCAGCTCTGACACCACTGCTGCCTGATACTGCACCTGCTCCACACTGATAGCCTGTGGGCCATGCTTGGCAGCCATTGCACGGATGAACGCTAGCACATCCTGAAAGCCAGCCCTGACCCTAGCTGCATCCCTGACCCACGTTCTGCCGTCGGCATGCTTGGCCAGCACCACAGCAGCTGTGTAGTCTGCCCCGTCCTTTGTGCTGATGGCCAGGTCGACGCCCATCAGGATTCGGCTGCGCTCCAGCTCTGCCTCAGTGGGCCTGCCAGTCCTGAGCCACTCTCGCCTGACTCTGGTGCCACTGCTGGCCACAAACTCAGCCCCAAACTCCTGCCGGAACACGATGCTAGGCAGCTCTGCTCTGGCTGCCTCTACTTCAGCTGCATCTAAGTGTGGGTTAGTCCAGCTCGGCAGCTGCCAGCTCTGCCAGCCATTACTGCCACTCTGCTGCCACGCCCTGTGGAACCAATCGCCGTCGCCAGCTGGTGTGCTAATGAAAATCCCCTTGCCTCTGCGGTCAGCCAGTGCTGGCCTGATGGCCTGCTGCCACACAGCCTCGGGGCAATATGCAGCCTCGTCAAAGATCGCCAGGTCTAGTCCCTCGCCACGCAGCCCGCTGTCTCCACTATCTGCAGACTTAAACCAGACCTCGCCGCCCATCAGGGGCAGCTGCACCATTCTGTCGCCGTCCCTGATCCTGACGTCTGGCACATCCTGTACCAGCTGCTTAAGCTGCCTGAAGCCGATCCCGCTGGTGGCATAGGTGGGGGCCAGCCACCACACACGCTGGCCACGCATGGCAGCAGTCAGGGCAGCAATGCCAGCTAGCCTGGTCTTACCCCACCGCCTGCCACAGGCTAGGACCTTCCACCTGGCAGGATGCTCGTATATCTCTCTCTGCAGCTGGTGCAGCTTAGGCAGAGTGATTATCACGGGCTGCTTTCCTGCACCACTCTGGCAGGATCAGTGGGGCACAGTTAGGCCAGCTGATCCTGTGGTGCAGTCTCCTGTGGGCATCGCCCATCTCGGCCACCACAGTGCAGCTTGGCTCGTACATGACTGTGTAAAAGCTTTTCTGATAGGTGCCACTCTCCAGATACATATCAGTCAGGCCGCCACTGTTGGCCTGTGTCTGCTTTTGCTGCACAGATAGCATGGGGACAGTCAGGAACAGTGCCCCACGCCTAGTGTGTGTCACATAGGTGGTCACGTCATCGTTCATTCTGCTGACAAACTGAAATTGCCGCTCAGTGTCACAAAAAAAGCTGTTCATCGCTTTTCTCAGTGGCCTAGTGCTGGCAGCAATGCCAGCTCGCTTGCCACCTATATAGTCGCCATTCTGTGCCATCGCTATGCTGGCTGCAGGTATGGACTTGTAATAGTCCAGCATGATGTCAAACACTGCCTCGATGTCTTTGATCTTTTTTTCCACATAGTTTAGCTGGTGGTCTGTTTTCCACAGCAGCTGCTGATAGTCATCGTCCAGCTGCACAAAGTATCTGAAGCCCTGCTGTCTAGCCAGGTCGAAACACGCATTGCGGGCATAGGTCACAGTGGCCCTGCTTGGCCTATTGTCGCCCATGTCAAACTGCTGCCACAGCTGCTGCTTGCTGAAGGTCAGCACCTTGCCTAGATACTTGCGCTGATAGTCAGCTAGTGTGGGGTCCTCGTCGTCTACCACCAGAAACAGTGGCCCAGTGTAGCCAGCACGCTTCAGAGTGTTATAGGTGGTCACTCTGTCGGGTCGTTTGTGGGTCAGGATAAACACGCAAAAGTCAGTGTTACGCATCCTGACTCTCTGCCCCATACTCAGCCTGATACTGGGCTAGCACTTGCTCTGTCAGCTTCACATAGCCCCGCTCGATGGCCTGATCAAAGTCAATAATGACCAGGGCACTGGACTCCATTAGCCCCTGCACTGTCTCGTCGCTGTGGGCATAGTACTCAGCCACTTTCCTAAAGTGCAGCACAGTGTGCCTGTGTGCAGCCACTCTCAGGAACGCCTTTACGTCCTCTGGCAGCTCTGCTGCGTCTATCTCTGCCAGCAGCTGCCTGGTGCGGGTATCGTCATACAGCTCTGACAGGGCTGGCATGGGGCCAGTGGGCACATACACCGGGCTTTCTACTTTTCGCGTGTAGACCTCGTCTGGCTCTGTGCCAAGCAGCTGCCCCAGCTCTGTGGCACTGAAGCCCAGAAGCTCTACAGCAAAGTCGTCGGCCAGCAGCTGCTGTACCTCGCTGGCCAATAGGTCCTCGTCCCAGCCAGCATCTAGGGCCAGTCTGTTATCAGCTATCACGTAGGCACGCATCTGCGCCTCGTCCAGGTGGCTAACGTCTATGGTGGGCACTTGCTCTAGTTTCAGCTGCCTAGCCGCCTCTAGCCGCCCGTGACCCGCCACTACCGTGCCGTCGGCCATTACCAGTATCGGCACTGTCCAGCCAAACTCTCTGATGGCTGCAGCCAGCTTGGCTATCTGGGCAGGGCTGTGTGTCCTGCTATTGCGGGCATACGGCAGCAGGTCTGCCACTGGGGTCATACTGATGCCTTCGGGCATCCTGACCTGCTGGCTTTCCTGCTTGCCACTGCTGGCCTTTTTATCTGGCTTCACTGCTGGTCCTCGGCCCATCGGATCACAATCTCCTGCCTGTCTGCACCTTCAGGCCGCCTGTCCTGCCTGCCAAAGCGGTCGGGATACTTGCGCTCCAGATACCAGGCACTGGCCTGCCAGACTCCATCTCGGCTGGCCTTCATAATCTGGGCCATGTGAAAGCTGATGGCTTCAGCTTCCGCCTTTTCCACTGCTTCAGAAAATGCAGGGTCAGCTTTCAGCCACTTATAAAAAGTGTCATGACTGATGCCAGCTGCAGTGTAGGCATGGTCCCTATAGTTACCCAGCTTCAGCAGGGTAATGATGCGCTCGGCAGTCTCTGGTGTGCGCTTACTTTTGGCCATTGCTACCACCCACAGGCTCGACCACCACCACCAGCCCTGCTGGCTGCTCTGCTGATGGCTTCAGCCAGGCACAGCTGCAGCTGTGGACCTGCCTGTCGTCTTTCCATACTTGGCCATTGCCAGCATCTAGCACTGCGCCTAGCAGGTTATCCAAGTCGCCTCGTGGCTTTTTGTCAGCCACTATCAGCACCTGCACAGCCACGGGCACGTCCAGCAGCTGGTGGCCCCTGTACGCCAGCATTAGCTGCACTCTTGTCTCGTTCAGCCAGTCCTGATAGCCAGGGGGCATATAGGTGCCCCTGCTGGTCACTCGTGGCCTGGCCTTAGGCACTGCATGCCAGCCAGTCAGCTCCAGTCTCACGGTTACTGATCCTTCCTGCGGTTGCGCCGCTCTACTTCGTCACTGAAGGCACGCCAGCCCTCATAGCAGGACAGGCACAGCCTGGCCTTGCTTGCCTGATGGCTGGCAGGTGCCCTGACTAGCACATCGCAGCCAGTACAGGGAAACTTAGCCCAGCTGCCGTCTGGCTTGATCCTGTACAGCATCCATGCCTGTGTGCAGCTAAAGCAGAGTGGCCTGACAGTATCAGGGGCAGGGAAGCGGTCCACTGGCTTGACTGTCCTGCACCCGTGGCAGGCCCTAGCCGTCGGCGGGATCAGGCTGCTGTCTATTCTGTCCTCTGGGTCACGCTCTGCTGCCACCTTAGCTCCTGTCAGCTGTGGCCTAGCTCTGCATGCTCCAGCTCTGCTAGGTGCTCCAGCTGCTCTCTCACGTCGCCCAGCTCCACTAGGATGCCCACCACACTGCCAGCCAGCTGCTCTACTTGCTTGACCAGCAGGGCCACACTGACCCTGCGTTCGTCCACGTTCTCTGCCATACAGTGCTGCCCCTGATACAGGATGGCGCACAGCAGCCCTGCTGTCAGCCATGCTGCCTGTGTCCGTCTACTTTGGCCCTGATCTCTGCATATCGTTTCTCTGCACTGGCCACAGCTGCCAGTGCTGTGGCTGTAGGTGTCACGGTGCACTCGTGCAGGGCAGCCAGTAGGTGGTCAGCTGCCTTTAGTGCCTCGTGCAGCAGGGCAGCCCTATCAGCCAGTGTGGCCTGCCGTTTCAGCAGTGCAGACAGGTTACAGGCCAGCATGGCGGCTCGCCTTTTTCTGGTCGTTGAAACAGTGCTTGCAGGTGGCCATATAGCCACTGGGCCTAGTGTTGCACCTGTAGTACTGGCTCCAGTCCTGCCATATAAAGCAGCGGCTGCACTCTCTGCCATGGGCATCCTTAGCAGTGCCTGGCCTGACTGCCTGCTGTGGTGCGCTTAGTCTCTCAGCAGTAGCTGCACAGGTCTGGCAGCGGTGCTGCTGGTCAAGATAGCCAAACAGTCTGGCACACACAGAGCAGCACGACAGCCTACGGCTCATGACGCTTCACCCAGCCAGCCTGCCTGACCACCCATGCACCAGCTCTGGCAGCTTCAGCCTGCAGCTTATTAGCTGCCCTTGCTGTCCTGTGCCTGTGTATCACTAGTGCGCTGGGGAACGGTGCAGCACCACAGCTGCTGCCATCAGGACCCTGCAGAAACTTGACCCGGCCCTGCAGAAAGATCACAGAGCTGCTGGCTGCCACCAGCACCCGCCACCACCTCGTATCAGTCCTAGCAGGCACTAGGGTCACGATGCAGTGTGCCAGCTTGGCACTGGCCATAGCCAAGTGCTGCCTGTCCACAGCTGCTGCCCAGCTTGGCAGGGCTGTGCCGTATGGCGGATTAACATACACCAGCTCCTGTGGGCTGACAAACTGGCTCCAGTCAGCCTGCAGGCCATCGTCTAACTCTGTCAGGCTGTGCCTGGCTGCCACTAGGCTGGTGGCATTGCTGCACGGGTCTAGAGCCACACCAGCTGGCCAGCCTGCATGCAGCAGGCTGATCAGCTCTGGTGGTGTATTCCACGTGTCGGCAGCACTGCTGACCATTGCTGGCAAGTGCAGCCTAGCCATTAGTGCTGATCCCGCACAGACAGAATAAACCGCCTGCCCTGGTGGCTGACCTGCCAGAGCATGTAGGCTGACCCACCAGCTGCTGCCAGCCTATTAATGCTGTCTAGCATGTCCACTAGGATGCGGCCACGTCTGTGGCCAGTCAGCTTATCTGCCAGCAGCTCTGGGCACAGAGCCATGATGGGCTTTCTAAAAGACTCCATTGCACATGCGGTGATCACATCAGTGGTGCCAGTCCTGCTGTCCAGCCCAAAACGCTCGTGCCACGCATTAAGCAGGCTGGCTGCAGCCTGCTGCCTGCCATTGCCACCATTCTGCACGGGCTGTACGGGCTGCACGACAGCAGGCGGAAGGTTATCTAGGGCACTGGCCAGGCTGTGGCCAGACAGCTCAGCTGCTGCCATTGCTGGCTGCTGCTCAAATAGTGGCAATGGGGAACGCTGGCCAAGCTGCTGCAGCTCCTGCACTGCCCTGGCCAATAGGTCTGCGTCTCGTGTACTAAGTGCCAGCTGAGCCAGCTGCAGTATCTGATCCCGGTTCATATTCTGTCCTCTCGTTCTGTGGTGATTATTGGGCTGGCCGGGAGCTTCACATCGGGGATGACAGTGCAGTACCCTACGCCTGCATCCCGGCCACTTGCGTCCATTCCGGCAGGCTACACTGTGGACGCACCCACCTTTGCCACCAGTGCTGTGGCCACCTCAGTGGCTGCCTGGTGGTGCTGCTCTGTGATACTTTCCTCGTCGCCAGTCCAGTCCAGCTGGTGCAGCTGATAGGCAGCATGCCTAAGTGCCTGCACCATACCAGAGCTGATCCTGACCACTGCCTTGCCAGTGCCTTTGTGGGTCAGGCTCCACACATCGTGATCTTCGTCATAGACCACCAGCAGGCCAGGTGCCCCTGTAGTCCACGCCTTGCGCCACAGCCTGCCCTGTCCAGTCTGCACCTGTACATGCGTGTCAGGGCCACACCAGGGCAGACCAGAAACAGTGTCAGCCACCAGCTGCTCGGCACTCATGACTGACCTGCTCCGCTCGCCAGTGCCAGCAGCTCTGGTGCAGCCAGCTCTGGCACAGCAGCCAAAATGACAGCATCTTGTGCACGCTTGGTACCAGCCTCGTATGCCTTCATAAAGGCAGCCCTGTCAGCCCCACTGTTCTCGCTGCTGCACAGCTCGTACCAGCCACCTATGCCCTGCACAGCAGCATAGACACGCTCATGCTGCAGGTCTGGCTTGCCAGTCCTGCCCACCAGCTGCGCCTGCCGCATGA
>Ga0129333_10001367_pt1 | contig 22026 bp, 27 predicted proteins | sample CPB6_08_DNA_FD_94474 | JGI IMG/M metagenome (GOLD analysis project Ga0129333, IMG submission 94474) | Freshwater to marine salinity gradient microbial communities from Chesapeake Bay, USA - CPBay_Sum_0.6_0.8_DNA | ecosystem: Environmental > Aquatic > Marine > Coastal | place: USA: Chesapeake...
CACTGCAATTCGCGTCGTGTGCAATAACACGATCACCCCCGCCGTTAACGGCCGCGCTGATGAAACGGACAAGGGTTATTTGAAATCGTCGGTGCGTGTGTTGCATAGCGCGCAATTCGACGCTGACGCGGTGCGGCTACAGCTTGGCATTGTCGCTGATCAGTTTGAGCGTTTCATTGTTCAGTCGCGGCAGCTTGCGCGGGTTGATATGAATTTCACCGAAGCCGATCAATTTGTGCAGGAACTGCTGCGGCCGTATCACCAGAGCGCGCTCGAGATAACCGACACAAAAGCATATAAGCGAGTGATTCAATTGTGGCGGGGGCGCGCCATTGGTTCCGATATCCTGAGCGCGTCGAAAGCCAGCGGTTCCCGTTGGGCGATGCTGAATGCAGTGACGCAACTAGTCGATCATGAGCGCGGCCGCTCGGACAATACCCGCCTAGAATCTGCTTGGTTCGGCACTGGCGCGGCATTGAAAAACCGCGCGCTTGAATTGTTAACGGCGGCGTAATAGTTAAGTTCACAATTCGGCGGCCTCGCCTCATTCGGGCGCGGCCGCTTTTTTTCGCTCCGGCAATAATTAAAAAGACAATGCCAAACTTGCCCCCGCGCCTCGCTCGGCCTGACGCGCTGCGCTGGCCCGTTGCCCCGGGCCCCGGCCCGGGTATCGCTGCGCGCGCAGCGCGCAGCGCGGACCACCGGCCGCGCGGGGTTTGCGGCCGGTGGCGTTGCCGGACTATTGACGCGCGGATACAATTGCGCTATGCTTTTCTCACCTTCCCGGCCGCTCTGGTCTAGCGGCTTCCCGGCCGGGAAGGTGAAATATCAACCACTGAGAGAGGATAGAGAGATGGACACGAAATTAAAAACAGTACTGATCGGCGATAACGAACTGTCCCGCCAAGAACTAAATGCGATCAGCGAGACGGTGCATGACGCTCTGCGCGACATGGGAATTGAGCCAGCGTCTTTTGCTTGGCATCTCGAAGTTGAATACACTGAAGCGGAGGGTTAATAATGGACAAGTTACCTGTGCTGGTTTTCTTGCGCGTCGATAATGATTCACTGGATGATGCGCGCCCGTTCAATACTTTGCGCGGTGCTAAGGCGCGCTTCCGGCATATTGCCTCGGAGCTTGCCCAGTACGGACAGGACTGTGTTGCCACTGTTCACTATGCGCGCCGCCGAGACGAGCTGAACGAATATCCCGAGTACATGCTGGAGCTCGGGCCGCGCGGCGGCGTGATTGTTTCTCGCTGTTAGACTATTGACGCGCGTCAATAGTTCGGCTACATTATTGATACCGGCATCAGCCGGTATCAACCAGCTAAGAGAGGATAGAGAGATGGACAAGAAAATTTTGACCGCAAGCTTGCGTAATGGCCTGTTCGGTGACCGTGGCGGCGATGTTATCGCCGCGATTGAATATGCCCACGAGATAATCAACGCGATTCCTAGTTCATCGGAGCGCGCTCCGACATTCACCGCGCTGCATGTTGTGCTGAATACAGTTGCCAACGCTATCGACGCGCTCCAGCTACCGGCCGACAGTCCGGCGGCCGGTGTTACTGGTTTCGAGGATGCGCTGATCAAGCTTATCGATGCGCGCATCAAGTATTGCTTCGACGACATGGATGGACTTGACCGCCTTGATGAGAAGATTCAAGAGTACATCGACAACAGTGTGGACTTCACTGAAATAGTCCGAGACGAGATCCGCCAGAACATCACATTTAACATCGAAGTTGATTGACGCGCGGTAACGGTTCAGGTATAGTTCACTCACTGGATCGGCGGCCGCCGATCCAGCAACCAGCTAGAAAGGATAGTCAAATGAAAACCACACGCTTTATGAAAGTGGACGGCAAACAATTCATTCTGCCGGACTCGTTAACCGATAAGGACATTGCGACCCTCGGCGCAATACTGTTGCAGCTTCGCACCGCGCAGACAATCTACTGCAAGAATTATGAGGATAAGTTCACTTACATTAACGAGGAAAATGTAATTGTTTCCCTCGGCACATGCGAACCCTTTATGACCGAGGCTGAGGGGCGCGCTGCGCGTGACGCGCGCAACGCGGCGATTGATGCGGAGAAGGCGGCCGCCGAGGCGGCCGCGACCGTAGACTAGTAGCTGGTACTGGGCCGCAAGGCCCAGTGCGAGAGGAGCGCGATGCGCTCCTCTTTTTTTGTCCCTGGCTAATGGCTATAGATTCCATAATCGTATAAACGATTTATATAGTTATAGAATCTATAAGGGGGGAGGGCCATTATCAAACTGGCAACTTTTTTTGCCTTCTAATGCTCGATTTTAGACAAACAAAATACTCCCAAAAACGTGACCCCCCGCCACCCCCTCCCCATAAAAGGCCCCCCTTGTTTGTAAAATGCGAACAGGGGGTATATATTAGAAAAATATGAAACCTGAAGACATCGAAGCCGAAAGGCTGCGCCTCGAACTCCGGCTCCAGCTCCTCGAAGCTCGAGAGAAGGCCAACGCCAATTTCTTAGACTTTGCCAAATACGTGTGGCCCGAGATGATTATCGGGGAGCACCATCGCCGGATCGCGGCCAAGTTAGACGAGGTCGTTGCTGGCAAGTGCAAGCGCCTGATGATCGCGATGCCCCCGCGCCACGGTAAAAGCCAGATGGGCAGCTATTTGTTCCCAGCGTACCTGATGGGCAAGAACCCGCAGTCGAAGCTGATTGTCGGTTCGCACACGGCGGAGCTTGCGCAGCGGTTCGGCCGGATGATTCGAAATCTGGTGGACGATGAGCGGTACAAGGATGTGTTTCCTGAGATGAAACTTTCGGCGGATTCCAAGGCTGCTGGACGATGGAACACGGCTCAGGGTGGGGAGGCGTTCTTCATTGGTAAGGGCGGTGCGATGACGGGCCGTGGTGGTGACGTGGTGATTCTGGACGACATCTTGGACGAACAGGATGCTGTGTCCGAGACGGCAATGGAGAACACGTGGGAGTGGTATACGTCTGGCCCCCGTCAGCGTCTCCAGCCAAACGGCGCAATTATTATCATTAACACAAGATGGAAGATGGATGACTTGTCGGGTCGTCTGTTGCGTCAGCAGGGTCAGTTGAAGTCGGACCAGTGGGACATCTTGGAGTTCCCGGCTATCTTGCCGAGTGGTGGTCCGTTGTGGCCGGAGTACTGGAGCCTCGATGAGTTGGAAAAGGTCAAGATGTCGATTGGCCTGAAGAAGTGGAATGCGCAGTGGCAGCAACAGCCGACGAATGACGACGGGGCGATATTGAAGCGGGAGTGGTGGCGCAAGTGGAAGCATGAGGAGCCGCCGCTTTGTGATTACATTTTGCAAACATTGGACACAGCGTACAGTAAGAAAGAGACGGCGGACTTTTCTGTGATTGCGACGTGGGGCGTGTTCCACGCATCGGCAGACTCGGGCCCTAGTTTGATTCTGTTGTCGGTGAAGAAGGGTCGGTGGGACTTCCCGGAGTTAAAGCGGGTGGCCAAGGCGGAGTATCAGTATTGGAAGCCGGACAATATTTTGATTGAGGCCAAGGCTACGGGGACACCGTTGCAGCATGAACTGCGCAAGATGGGGATTCCTGTGACGATGTATGCCCCCGGGGGCAGAAGGTCCGGGCAGGACAAGATTAGTCGGGCGAACGCTGTTGCGCCGATGTTGGAATCGGGAATGGTGTGGTATCCGGAGGATGAGGAGTTTGCGCAGGAATTGGTGGAGGAGTGCGCGGCTTTCCCGAACGGGACGAATGACGATCAGGTGGATGCGACGGTGATGGCCTTGATGCGATTTAGACAAGGCAACTTTGTACGCTTGGATGATGACGATGATGAGGAGCGTGATCCGGACGCGCGGATAGTTGAGTATTATTGACAAAACTGGTACTTTAGGCCGAGTTTTTGGGGGACGTTTATGGCTGAGATTCCTGTTGAGTCGTTGATACGTGAGGCGGCGACATCGCGTGGTGTTGATCCGGACTTGGCGGTAAGGATTGCACAGAAGGAGAGTTCGCTCTACCCGAAGGCCAAGAACCCCCGGTCCTCGGCGTATGGTTTGTTTCAGATTACAAACGATACGTGGAAGGAGTATGGTGGTACGCCGGAGAACCGGTATGACATGATGGAGAACATACGTATTGGGATGGACATTATTGCGTCCAACCGCGATACGTTTTTGAAGAAGTTTGGTCGTGCGCCCAATGCCGGTGAGTTGTATACGATGCATATGATGGGCAAGACCGGCGGTCCGAGGCTCATGAGCCAAGACCCGAATGCTTTGATGGCGGATGTGGTATCGCCGAAGATTATCAAGGCAAACAGAATTCCAAGTAAGCAGACGGTAGGTGAGTTCATTGCGTCCATGCAGCAGAAGATGGGGTCGAAGCTTGACACCATGATGGCCAAGCGTGGCACGACTGAGCAGAAGGCCGGGACGGTTCCAACACCGAAAGCGCCGAAAGAGACAATCAAAGAAAAGCCTGTACGTGAGCCGATTATTCCGCTGGCAGAAGGGGAGATGCGCAAGCGCCCGTTGCCTGATCAGCGGTTGTCGCCAATAGCGCAGGGTGAGGTGTCGCAGGAGATGATTGCGTCGTTGGGGCCGAACTATCAAGCGGCGCTTAGTGCGATGGCCTTGGGTGATACGTCAGAGGATGATCTTGATTTTGATGATGACGAAGCACTGGGGGATCGGTATCAGCGGTACGTAGCCGAACAAGACAGGATACGGTTGAGGGAGATGGAGGACGCGCAAGAAGCATCGCGGCCCTCGGCCCTTGCTAGTCTTGACTTGAGTTATCAGAGCCCGTTCGAGCAGAGCCCATTTGAGGAAGAGCAGCCACAAGCGCCGGTGATGTTGGCGCATGGTGGGGTAGTGCATCGTAGGGATGGATCGCCGATATATGGTGAGATGGTGCCGGATAGTGGTCCGGTGACCGAGGATACTCGCAAGGCGTTATCGACACGGCAGGGGTTATCTGCGGCTGAGATGATGCGGATGTTGAAGGGTGTAGGTAGTGAGGGAGTAAGTAATCTTGAATCTTTGGTTCGTGGTCAAGGAGCAATGCTTCTTGGGACCAAAGGGGATATAGAGTCTATTTTTCGCAGTGATGAAAAAAGAATTTTTCCCACCTCTGACGAAGTATTAAAAAAGTTTTCGACACGAGCAACTTCGCCCACAAGAGAAGCCGAAGGGTTTGAGGCAGTGGGTATGTATGTTCCTCCCCTTATTCCTTCTTCAGCAGTTTCTACAGGTGCAGAATTAATAAAACAAGGCGCAAGTAAAGTAGGTTCAACTGCAAAAAATTTATTGCCTAAAAAACAGGTGATTCCAGAAGACCTTTTTCCTACACGTAAATTGTCTTCACAAGAATTGTTGAACCAATTAAAGGAAGTAGATCCAGCGGCACTAGAAAGAGGTAAACAAGCGTTTTTAAAAGACTCTGCTGAAAAACGTCGTATGTATCATGGTACTCGACATTCGGTAGGGGTTCCAGACATACAAGTATTAGAAGACGGGACTATTAAACAAGTATATTCGGACAGGCATGGTTTTTCGGAATTTAAGCCAAGAACGGCGGACATGACTTTTTTGTCTCCTGATCCTTCGTTTTCTGAAACCTTTGCAGGGATGTATAAACATGCAAGTGGAGAAAAATATCTTCCCCATGGGGGAACTATGTATCCCGTATATGCTAAGGTAAAAAAACCGTTTGATTATGAAAATATAGAACACGTAAAAGAACTGGCGGACGAAGTAATTAGGTTAGGTAAAAAGAAAAGTCCAAACTTAGCTAACTTATACAAAACAGACCCCGATTTTCCGTTTTGGGCAACAAGAAAAGATTATGCTATTGATGCATTAAGTGATGGCTCGTGGGCCACGCTTGAAAGTCCTATTGTGATACAGGCCATTAAAAATTTAAAATATGATGGCGTTTACATGAAGGAGTCAGGTGTAAAAAACTTAGGGGTGTTTGATCCTAAGAACATAAAGTCGGCCACAGGGAACATAGGCACCTATGACGTTAAAAATCCTGACATAAGAAAAGCACACGGTGGCGTTGTGCATCGTAAGGATGGATCGCCAATATACGGGGAAGTTGCGGATAGTGGTCCAATTACCGAAGATACTCGTATAGCGTTGTCGCTGCCACAAGGTTTGTCTTCAGCAGAGCTGATGAAGCTTTTTAAAAATGTGGGCAAAGAAGGAGTGAGTAATCTTGAATCTTTGGCTCGTGGGTCCGTGGCTGCTGTTCCCGGCTTTGTTGGAGATATTGAGTCTATTTTTCGTTCCGACAAAGAGCGTAAGTTTGCGACCACCCCAGAAGTAGAGCGGCAGTATTTGCCTTCTCGTTTGACCAAGCCGACGAAAGAATCAGCGGGTTTTATCGAGGCCGGTACTTTTATTGATCCAACAGTGGGGTTGAAGGTTGCAAAGCCTGTTGCACAAGGCACAGCCAAAGCAGCCCTTGCTGGATTTAAGTCCGTAAGTCCTCAGCTTGAAAACATTATGGAGAAAAGCGCGCTTGGTTTGGACAAGTCATACATTGTCAAGCCAGAGGGCGGTAATTGGGCACCTTCACTTAAAAGTGGGGGAGTAGAAACAGACAGCGTCAATAAATTTACAGATAGGTTTTTAGCAGAAAAGGGCATTGAGCTTACAGACCTGAGCGCGTGGGAAAGAGACCTGCGAAGCTCAGAAAGACGAATTAAAGAGCTACAGGAAAGAATTAAAGGCAGGGAAGATTACATTATTTCTCGTACAGGAAAAGCCGACGATGATCTTTTAGAATACGAAAAAGGGATGCTTGTTCAGGATCGACAATATTTAGATGGATACATGCAAAACTATAACACAGATGTTTCCGAACTGGCTCAAAGCAAAGCGCTTAATGCCTTTATCCAAAATAAACTAAATCCGTATTTCCGTAATAAATTTGGCACAGCAAGTGACCCCATTCGCCTTCAAGTAGACAAATTTCAACTTGAAGAAAAGCCAAAATTAATCGCGGAAAAGCAACGTCAGATTGATAAGATTAAAGCGGATATCGATCAAAAATCGAGAGAGGCCGGAGTTGATCCGTTAGTGCTGACAAACTCTCAGGAGCGTTTAAGAAAGCTGGAAAGAGAACTGGAATCTATTAGGTCCCGTACAGGAGCATTTTTCCAGCCTGACCCCCAAGCAGAAGCAATGGCTTCAATTTTAAAGACAAGAACAAAGATAGATAATAAACGGTCAAGATCCTTTGGCAAAGAAGGAGCACTAAAAGACTTCGTAAAAGGAAAGTCTGATGAGGCCATATCTTGGGAAAATCGTTCAGACGAACTTATTGGTGTCAAAGATCCGATAGAGGCTTTTGATGATTTTGTTTATACGTACCCTGACGAAAGGCCTCCTTCGGGGTTCCTTAAAGCAATGGAAAAAAATGAGCCCATATACTACTTCCCAAATAGTGCCGGTTTTTGGAGAGCAACTAACGACATCCAGCACATGATTGATGAAGTTTCAAATGCATTAAACCCTCAATCCGGATTACCGTCAGAACTGAGATTGACAGGAGAGAAGTTGCAAAAAATGTCAGTAGAAGATGTTTCTCGATTGGTAGATAAAATTAACGGCTGGAGAGCTTCATTTCAAGGTCAGATAGATCCAGCACGTGCTAACAACGCTGCTGTGTTTAAAGCTAAAGATTATTCTGTTATCCCTAACACTGACACACCTAATACCAAAGGATTTCATTGGGTAGAAATTAAATCTCCTACCGGAATGTCTAAAGAAAAAGCAAGAGATGCATTAAATGACGCATTGCTTTATGAGGGGGAAATGATGAAGCACTGTGTGGGGTCTTATTGCCCTAGTGTTGAAGAAGGCACAAGAATATTTAGTTTAAGGGATGCTGAAGGAAGGCCCTACACAACAATTGAGCTTAATCCGGATATACCTGATGCAATAGAGACGATTGAAGAGTTTACCCAAAAACGTGGAATGAATACTTGGGGAGCTTCGGACAACGAAATATTAGAAGAGGTTCAACGATTAGGTTTTGCAGTTCCTTATAGAATTGATCAAATCAAGGGTATTAAAAATACACGCCCTGTAGAGGAGGCGTTTCCTTTTGTTAAAGATTTCATTAACAACCCAGTGATGAACATGAATTGGACAGGGATGAGTAATGATGCAATTCTTTTTTCAAACTACTAAATAATTTCAAAACTGGAGCAGACTATGCCCGTTGAACGCATAAACAGCGCCCCACAAGGCGACATTGAAATCGATGTGGAGATGGAAGACCTCCCAGAGATCGAAATCGAATTTGATGAAGAAGGCGGCGTTACCGTCAACCTTGATGAGAGTGAGGACGACGTAGCGTTCGACACCAATTTGGCTGAAGTAGTGCCAGAGGAAACGCTGGCCGAGATTTCCGAAAACCTCATGATGTTGTTTGAGGCGGACGTTACTTCGCGTGATGATTGGGAAAAGCAATACGCACAGGGCTTAGAGCTACTGGGCTTCTCGATGGAGGAGCGCACTAAGCCGTTCAAGGGCGCGTGTGGCGTGTATCACCCACTGCTGTCAGAGGCGATTGTGCAGTTCCAAGCGCAAGCCTTGAAAGAGCTAATGCCATCCGGTGGTCCTGTTAGAACGCAGGTTCTGGGCAAAGAGACGCGCGAGAAGTTGATGCAAGCGCAGCGTGTGAAGGAGTTCATGAACTACCAGATCACGACGGTCATGCAGGAATACACCCCTGACTTTGATCAGTTACTGTTCTATGTAGGCTACGGCGGTTCTGCGTTTAAGAAGATTTACTACGACTTTGACAAAGGTCGTATGGTCAGCCGTTTGATCCCTGCCGATAACTTGTATATCCCATACAACGGCTCATCGGTGATGAGTGAGTGTGAGCGGATCAGCTACAAGTTCCCGATGTCGGTCAATGCGTATCGCAAAGCGGTAGCGCGTGGCCAGTATTTGGATATCGCAGAGCCAACAACGACGCAAGAACAGACACAAATTGAGGAAGCCAAGGATAAGTTGGTAGGCCAAGTCCCCGCAGGGGATGAGGAAGAGATGACGTTCATCGAGTTTCAGGTGGACTACGATCTTCCCGGCTTTGAGCACAAGGACGAAGACGGCGAAGCCACTGGCATCAAACTGCCGTATGTCATTACGATTGATGAGACCTCAGGAAAAGTTATCGGCATTCGTCGTAACTGGACAGAGGGAGAGGAAGAGAAGCAGCGCAAGGAATACTACGTGCACTACCTGCTAGTGCAAGGTCCGGGCGCGTATGGCTTGGGCTTCTTGCACTTGATTGGTGGTCTGTCTAAGACAGCATCGGCAGCCCTGCGTCAGTTGGTAGATGCCGGTACGTTGTCTAACCTTCCTGCTGGCTTCAAGGCGAAGGGCGCACGTATTGAGAATGACGATGTGCCGATCTCTCCGGGCGAATGGCGTGACATCGATGCTGGTGGCATGGAGTTGTCACAGTCGCTCTTGCCGCTGCCTTACAAAGAGCCAAGCCAGACGTTGTTTGGTTTGTTGGGCTTCTGCGTAGATGCGGGTCGTCGCTTGTCTTCGATTACGGACTTGCAGGTTGGCGACAGCAACCAAAATGCAGCGGTAGGTACAACGATTGCGTTGTTGGAGAAGGGGTCGTCGGTCATGTCGGCGATCCACAAGCGGCTGCACTACGCGCAGAAGCTGGAGTTCCAGCTTTTGGCAAAGGGCTTTGCGGAGTATCTGCCGGATGAGTATCCGTATGACGTGCCGGGGGAGACCCGGAAGATCAAGCGAAAGGACTTTGATGATCGCATCGATGTATTGCCGGTGTCTGATCCCAATATCTTCTCGATTGCTCAACGCATCACTATGGCGCAAACGCAGCTCCAGCTTGCCCAAAGCGCCCCACAGATGCATAACCTGTATGAAGCCTATCGACGCATGTACGAGGCCATTGGGGTCAAGGACATAGATGCAATTCTGACAAGTCAGAATGTCGATAAGCCAAAAGATCCGGCCAGTGAGAACGCACAGGCGATGGATGGATCGCCGTTAAAGGCGTTTGCTGGCCAGCAGCACGATGCACACATCCTAAGCCACATCTTGTTTGGTCTGTCCCCGATTGTTGGGGCAATGCCAGCGGTTGGGATGACGCTCTTGAAGCATATTTTTGACCACATCACCAAAAAAGCGGAAGAGTTTGTCGAGGCGGAGCTGTTTAGACAGTATGGAACAGACCCTGACCAGCTTGTTTCTCCGCTCCAGCGCGAGGCTATGGTGGCGTTGAAGGTGGCTGAGTTCTATCAAGAGGTCAAACAACTGCAAGAACAATTGTCAGGAGCCAATCAGCCCCCGCCTGACCCCTTGATTGAGCTGAAAAAGCAGGAATTGGCCAATACAGCCCAGCGTGATCAGGTCAATGCGCAGATTGATCAGCAAAAATTGATGCTGGATCAGATGCGTGAGGAGAATGATGTGCGTATGGATCAGGCAAAACTGGTTCAAGCACAGCGTTTGGCCGATGAACGCAACATGGTTGCGATGATGAAGCAGTCTGGTGGCGCTCAAGGAGGGCAAAGACGTGAATAGGAAACCCGCAAAAGTGATGCAAATGCGATCCAAACCGCCAAAAGTGCCTAAGAATGTTCCACGTGGAACAATTAGCGACCCAAAACCCACCTTTGTTTATCGCAAAGATGCTTTCAAAAAAGTAAAAATTACATAAAAGTAGTGTTTTTGTAGAAATACACATGCATAATATGCATGTAGCCTTCAGATAGGGCATGTACTGTCTGCGAACTTGGGAGAACCCATGCTGCAATTTAGCGAAAGCGTATTACACGCTGTCCGTATCCTGAAAAAACAAACCGAAGAAATGGTGATCACGGGTACGGTGCGAGATATGGAGCAGTACAAGTTCCTGATGGGCCGTCTGGAAGGGTACAAATTCGTTGAAAATGCCATTTTGGCACTTTTAAAAGAAAACCCTGACAATTAAGGACACTTCAGGATGACTAAAACTGCTTTGGAAGAAAAATGGGAGCACGAAGCGGCTCTGGAGGCTGAAGAAGGCCCTACTTTAGATGATGCTTATGCAGACGACGGCAGTCTTGATGTTGAAAAACTGGAAGGCTCCGTTCTTGACCGTATCCCCCGGCCTACCGGCTGGCGCGTCGTTATCCTCCCCTACCGTGGGGCAGAGAAAAGCAAAGGCGGCATTGTTCTTGCCGACCAAACAAGAGAAAAACAGCAACTAACGACTGTCTGTGGCTATGTTTTGGCCGTAGGTGATCTTGCCTACAAAGACGAAGGTAAATTTCCCAATGGTCCTTGGTGTAAAACGGGTGATTGGGTAATTTTCGGCCGTTATGCGGGTGCGCGTATCGGTTTAGACGGCGGAGAAATCCGGATTCTCAATGATGATGAGATTCTCGCCCGTATCAACAACCCAGAAGACATTCTGCACATGTGAGGTTAGCTATGGCAAACACTGTTCCAGACAGTCAACTAGAGTTCAATCTAGGCGAAGGGGAAGAAGAGACCACGATTCAGCTTCCTGAGCAGGAAGAGGACTCAGTCTTTGAAAAAGAGCCCCGAGAAGAGGCTCCTGCCTCTGTAGAAGCGAAAAAACAGGAGGCGTTGAGCCAAGAACTAGACAACGTCAGCGAAAACGTCCAAAAACGCATTGCTAAGTTGACAGCAAAGATGCGTGAGGCGGAGCGTCGTGAACAAGCAGCGATTGAGTATGCCAAGAGCGTTCAGGCCAAGTCACAGGAGCTACAAAGGCAGCTTGAGGTGACGGATACCAGCCGTCTTTCTGAGGCGAAATCCCGACTTGAGACACAAACGGCCACCTTGAAGTCTATTATCAGGCGCGCTCGTGAAGAGGGCGATATTGATACTGAGACAGAAGCCCAAGAGCGCCTGTTCCAGCTAACACTGGAGTCACAGCAGGTTTCTCAGCATTTGTCCTCTCGGGCACGGCAAGAAGAGGAGATGGCGGCTCAACAAGCACAGCCCCGTCAGGTTGCTCCACAACAAGCTGCTCCACAGCGTCCACGTCCAAGCCCAAGGGCAGAGGAATGGGCCGAAAAGAACACATGGTTTGGAAAAGATAAGACCATGACCTATGCGGCGTGGGGAATTCATGCCACTATGGTGGAAGAGGAGGGGTTTGACCCCGAGTCGGAGGAGTACTATACTGAATTAGACAACAGACTTCGGTCAGAATTTCCGCAGAAATTCGGGAGTTACTACTCTAAGTCTGCTGAACCAGTATCCAGACAACGGCAGAACGTGCCAGCCGTTGCTCCTGCATCCCGTAGTTCCGGGGTTAATAGTGCACGCAAGACGGTGAAACTTTCACCGAGTCAAGTTGCTATCGCAAAGAGATTGGGTGTTCCTCTCGAGGAATATGCCAAACACGTAAAGGAGTAAAAAATGAGCCAAGAAAAACTGACCATTGATCGTGCCCCTCGCGGTACTCGCGAGAAGGAAACACGCCGGAAGCCTTGGACTCCTCCATCGCGTTTGGACGCGCCCCCTGCCCCTGCGGGATTTCAGCATCGCTGGATTCGGTCTGAGATTAATGGGTTTGAAGATAAGCAGCACGTCTATGGCAGACTTCGCGAAGGCTATGAGCTTGTTCGCAATGAAGAGCTGCCCGAAGAATATCGCAACACGCTGCCTACCATCGATGATGGTAAACATGCTGGTGTGGTATCTGTCGGAGGCCTGATGCTTGCTCGTATCCCTAATGAGACTCTTGCCGAACGCAATGCTCACTACAACCGGAAGGCACAGGATCAAATTCAAGCGGTAGACAATGAGTTGATGCGTGAAAACGCTCACTCGACGATGCGGATACAGGCTCCAGAACGGAGCACACGCACTACTTTCGGTAGTCGTTAAGACTACATAACCCTTTAGGAGCTACACATGGCAAACGTAGATAAAGCCTATGGTCTCCGCCCCATGGGTAACCTGTCTGCTACTGGTGCACAGAAGCAGTATGGTTATCTCATCGCGGACAACCAATCTGGCGCTATTTATCAAGGTGATCTAGTCACATTGAAGAATGGTTACATTGTCAAATATGATTCCACTCTGCACACTGTTGCAGTTGGTGTCTTTAATGGCTGTAACTATGTTGACCCAACTTCGGGCAAGCCGACTTGGAGTAACTACTACCCCGGTTCGGTAAACATCACAACCGGCCAAATCACTGCCGATGTTATCGACGATCCGAATCAGTTGTTTGTGATTCAGGCCGACGAAGATGTCGTTCAGGCTGATTTTGGCAAACAGGCAAACATTGCTTACACCGCTGGTAGCAACGTGACCGGTGTGTCGGCAACGGAACTGGATTCATCCACGATTGCAGAAGATGCAGCGTTGGTATTGACTCTGGTTGGCCTGTACACCATTCCGGGCAATGCCTTGGCTACAAACTTCACCCAAGTCATTGTAAAGATCAATTGCCATCTCTACGGCAGTGCGGGTGTTGCTAATACCCCACCTGCCCCGTAATAGGAGCTAAATCATGGCTATTTCTCGTTCGCAACTAGTAAAAGAGCTAGAACCCGGCCTGAACGCTCTGTTCGGGATGGAGTACAAGCGCTATGAAAACGAGCACGAGGCGATTTTCTCAATTGAATCGTCTGATCGTGCCTTCGAAGAAGAGGTCATGCTGACCGGCTTCGGCGAAGCCCCGACCAAGAACGAAGGTGCTGGCGTTAACTACGACTCGGCACAGGAATCGTTCACGGCTCGTTACACCCACGAAACCGTCGCTCTGGCGTTCGCCCTGACCGAAGAGGCCATTGAGGATAACCTCTATGACCGTCTGTCGTCGCGCTACACCAAGGCGTTGGCTCGTTCGATGTCTTACACCAAGCAAGTGAAGGCCGCTTCGGTGCTGAACAATGCGTTCAACACCACTGGTCCTTACAACGGCGGTGACGGCGTTTCCCTGTGTAACGCTAACCACCCAACCGCACTGGGTCCAAACTTCAGCAACGTGCCGGGAACGGCCGCTGACTTGAATGAGACCTCGCTTGAACAGGGCATTATCGATGTCGCTGGTTTCACCGACGAACGTGGCCTGAAGGTCGCTCTGTCGGTTCGCCGCATGATCATTCCGAAGGAACTGCAATTTACCGCAGAGCGCCTGATGAAATCGACCCTGCGCACCGAGACCGCAGATAACGACATCAACGCCATCAAGTCCATGGGCATGGTTCCAGAAGGCTACTTCGTGAACCACTTCCTGACCGATCCGGACGCATGGTTCCTGATGACTGATGCTCCGAACGGCCTGAAGATGTTCCAGCGTTCCAATATCAAGACCGCCTTTGAAGGTGATTTCGATACGGGTAACGTCCGGTACAAGGCTCGTGAGCGTTACAGCTTTGGCTGGTCTGACCCAAGAGCAATCTGGGGTTCGGAAGGCTACACGCCGTAATCGCAAAAATGAGAAAAGGGGCCGATTGGCCCCTTTTCTTTTACTTGCAATAGTGTATATTGGCATCGTTCCGGGGTTATCCGGCATATCTGACAGTCCCGGCTGACGACATGCAGACAGATATGCCCCAACACTCGCATGTGAGGATACTAAAATGGCAAGAACTACGTTCTCGGGCCCAGTTGCATCTGATAATGGCTTTATTCAACTCAGTGACAACAACAAGGGCGTTCTAATCAAGGCTCCGGCTGCTTTGGCAGCGGACTATACCCTAACCCTTCCCCCTAACGATGGCACCAACGGTCAGCAGTTGACTACTGATGGTTCTGGCGTTCTTTCGTGGGCTTCTGCTGGTGGGACAGGCACGGTTACTCAAGTCGCTACCGCAGGTACGGTCAATGGTTTGACGCTAACTGGTGGCCCTATTACGGGTTCCGGCACGGTTACGCTAGGCGGCAATCTTGCACTTGTTGCAGACACCGTTGCTAACCTTGAAGATATTGCAAACGCCATTAATACCACCGGTAAATACACCGGCAAGATGGTGGTGGTTCTGTCTTCTGGCTTAATCTTCACGGCAACTGGTTCGACTGCTGGCGCAGTATGGCGCGCTTCTGACGGCACTACGACTGCCACCCCTGTTTAATTAGGAGGTCGCCATGGGGTACATGAGCGATTTACAAAGTACCTATCTTGATGCTGATGGGGACATTTTTACGGGCCGCACTCGTATTAAGGCTGTATATGTCTCTCCAGATGCAGGAACCGGCGTAGTTGTAATTAAGGATGGGGGTAGTGGTGGCCCCATTCTTTACAAGATCGATGTTCCAGCAGGAAGTAGCGCCATTTACATGTCGTTTCCTGAAGACGGTATTTTGTTTAAAGACGGGGCATATGCAGATTTAACGGATGTTATTTCTGCCACATTCTTCTGGGCATAAGGAGCCGAATCATGATGAAGATGAACAAGAAGCGCAAGAAGTCAGGCATGTCGATGGACAAAGGCATGAAGTACGCCAAATCCACTAAAAAAGGCATGGCTGGCGATGACATGTATGAGATGGACGCTATGCCTATGGAAAAAATGGGCGGCGGTATGATGAAATATGCCGCAGGGGGAGCTGTTAGCCCACGCAAAAAAATGGCAATGGGTTATGCCAGCGGCGGCATGGTTCAGTCGCGTGGCAATGGCGCTGCGCGCGGCAAGAAGACTCGCATTTGCTAAGTCATGCCTCGCAAGCGCGAAAAGCCGATTGCAACTTCGGTCAAGTCGGGCAATTTTCGCCCGACTAAGTCCGGGGCAGGTATGACGGAGCAAGGTGTAAAAGCCTACCGTCGTGCCAACCCGGGCAGCAAACTGAAGACGGCGGTTACTGAAGACAAGCCTTCTCCTGCGCGCGCGGCGAGAAGGAAGTCTTATTGCGCTCGTAGCGAAGGGCAGATGAAGCAGTTTCCGAAAGCAGCGGCTGATCCAAATAGTCGCTTAAGACAAGCCCGTAAACGGTGGAAATGCTGAAATGGAAGTCATGGTATGGAATACGGTTCTTTCAGTGTTGCTAGGCTTGGTGAGTTGGATACTGAAGGAAAAATCAGCCGAGGTTCATCGGCTGCAAGTGCTTTTAAATCGCACTCGTGAAGAGGTGGCGAAAGAGTACGTTACTAAGGCGGAAGTTCATGCGGACATCAATCGCGTATTAGATCGTCTTGACCGTTTAGACGTAAAACTAGACCGTTTAATGGAGGTCAGAAATGCCAGCTAAAAGTGCAAAACAGAAGAAGTTAATGGATGCGGCGGCGCATAATCCGGATTTTGCGAAAAAAGTTGGCATTCCCACAAAGGTTGCTAAGAAATTTAGCAAGACCAGTAAGGGCATGAAGTTTGGCAGCGGCGGTTCTATCAACCGTGTAGGCGATGCAGTAACGCCAGATCGTCGTGATCCGGACATCGGCAAGATGATTAAAGAGACGAAGCCGCCCAGTGTTAAACATAGTGGCAAGGCGGGGTTGAATCAGAAGCGATTCAGTGCGTCAAAAGGCCAGCGCTACAAGTCTGGCGGTTCTGTTTGCAAATAAGGAGAGAAACATGTCCATTTTAGCTCCTGCTAAAAAAGCCGTTGCTAGACTAGCGGCTAAAATAAGCGCGCCTCAAAAAGCTGCTCAAGCCGCTCAAGTTGCTCAAGCCCAAGCATCGGCTGTTGCTTCGGCTAAAAAACAACAACAACAACAAGCCCAAGCCGATTACACCGCAAAACTACAACGTGCATCGCGCCCTGCTATGGGCATGAAAAAAGGCGGCGCAGTGAAGAAAAAAGTAGCGGCTAAGAAAACTGCGGCTAAAAGATCCAAATAAGGAGAGAGGTATGGTAACGAAAAACATACTCAGACAAATGGGAAATGCACTTGCAAGACCCGAAATAAAAGCGTTGGTTGATGGTTCTTCATCTGCGAAAAACCAAGCATTGTCCGATGCTGATATTGCCGCTGCGTCTGCTGCTGCAAGAAAGAAAAAACAACAAGATGAAAATCTTAGTTACAAAGAAAGATTAATAGCAGCCGCACGTGCTCCTGCTGGTATGAAAAAAGGCGGCGCAGTGAAGAAAAAAGTAACAGTTAAAGCCAAACCTGTAGTGAAGGCAAAAGCTAGGAAAAAATAACCTATGGCTACCTCAGGGACAACCACCTTCAACTTAGAGTTTGATGAGCTAATTGAAGAGGCGTATGAGCGGTGCGGTCTAGAGGATCGTACCGGTTATGACATGCGTACTGCGCGCAGGTCATTGAATTTGTTGTTCCTTGAATGGGCTAACCGAGGGTTAAACCTTTGGACAATTGAGCAGCGACAGGTGTCCATGGTGTTTGGGCAAGCTGAATACACGCTCCCTGCCGATACCGTCAATGTACTGTCTGCGGTTATTCGTACTGGTACTGGTCAAAATCAACAAGACATTACTATTGATCGAATCAGCCAGAACGAATACTTGCATTTGCCGGACAAGAATACGCAAGCCCGTCCTGCTCAGTATTACGTTCAACGTACAAGTTCTCCAAAGCTTTTTGTCTACCCTGCTCCAGACAACAGTGAGCCCTACATTTTCCGCTACTACGCCGTCCGTCGAATTGAGGATGTAGGGGCATATACCAATACGTCTGACGTTGTATTTCGATTCTTGCCATGTTTGGCGGCAGGACTTGCTTATTACATTGCTTTGAAAAAAGCACCAGATCGCGTGGTTGTATTGAAGCAGTTGTATGAAGAAGAGTTTGCGAGGGCGGCACAGGAAGATAGGGACATTGCAAGTGTCTATCTAACGCCTGATTTGGGGTACTAACATGGCTGGCTATGCAGTTGGAAGATACTCGTTAGCCATATGTGACCAGTGTGGTCAGCGATACCCCTATAAGGTGTTAAAGAAGGAATGGACAGGATTTAAGGTTTGCCCGGAGTGCTACGAACCAAAGCATCCGCAGTTGGAACCAAAGCGTGGGATCAATGAGCCGATTGCCATTTATGACCCCCGCCCAGATGTTATTTCTACAGTAAATGTATCGGTTTGGCAGGGAGGAGATTCAACATTTGCCACAATTGGGATGCAACCAGCTCCAGTGGCTGCTCCGCTAACGGCAAGTGGTGTTTTATCTCAAGTAACCGTAGTGATTTCGTGAGCGTTATAAATGGCCATTACTCAGACATGGACAACTAGCTTTAAGGAGCAGTTATTCCTTGGGGAGCATGATCTTGAGACGGATGTCTTAAAGATCGCTTTGTACACGTCGTTGGCCAATTTAGGGCCTTCCACAACTGTATATACAACAACCGACGAAGTTGTAGGAACGGGGTATACGGCGGGGGGAGAAACACTAGTTAATGTAACTGTTTCATCTGGGAATGACATTGCTTACGTTAGTTTTGACAACCCTTCTTGGGCTGGAACCTCGTTTACTACTCGTGGTGCATTGATTTATAACAGCAGCAAAGCAAACAAAGCCATGTTTGTATTGGATTTCGGTAGAAACCAAACAACAAACAATGAAAACTTTGTTATTAATTTGCCAGCGGATAACCCGACGTTTGCGTTGATTAGACTAGTCTGAGGTAGCCGTGACATATAACGAACTTTTTCTTGCTATAAAGAACTACCTACAGAACGACTTTCCAACAAACACTTGGACTAGCGTGTCAGGGGGTGGTACTTCCAATTCAACGGCTACCCAACAAATAAATACGTTTATTAAACAAGCAGAGAAACGTGTTTACAACACTGTTCAGATACCCTCTCTTCGCAAAAATGTTACGGGTGTAACCACCAACGGTAATAGTTACTTGTCATGCCCATCGGATTTCTTGTCAGTTTTTTCGATGGCGGTGGTTAGCAATACAGGGGTATACACCTACTTGTTGAATAAGGATGTTAATTACATTCGAGAGGTTTACCCAACAGCAGCCACAAGCGGAATCCCAAAATACTATGCTTTGTTTGGTCCAACTGTAGTTTTAGGTACTACTACAGATGAACTAAGTTTTTTACTAGGGCCTACACCCGATGCTATCTATAACGTAGATTTACATTATTACTATTACCCCGAATCTATTATTCAACGCCCTATTCTTACTCTTGGGACGATTACAGCGGGGTCTGGTTATACAAATGGCACCTACTTTGAAACTCCTTTGACAGGTGGAACTGGAGGAGGGGCAACCGCTGACATCGTAGTATCAGGGGGGTCGGTTACTTCCGTGACGATTGTAGACGGAGGGGCTAATTACGTTGTAGGTGATTCGGTGTCTGCCACCCTTCCCGGAGGCACGGCTTTTACTGTCCCAGTAGCTTCTGTTGGTAATGCAAATGGAAGAACATGGCTGGGAGACACATATTCCCCAGTTTTGTTGTATGGCGCGTTAGTGGAAGGGTATATTTATATGAAGGGCGAACAGGACATGATGGCGTACTATGAGAAAAAGTTCATGGACGCGCTGGCACAACTTAATCGCCTTGGTACAGGGCTTGAACGTGGCGATGCGTATCGCGATGGTCAAGCAAAAATTAAAGTTAATCCGTAATCGCAAAAGGAGTGATCATGCCTATCGCAAAATCGACAATGGGTGAGACCGTTCAAGCTGGCGTGGGCGCACTCACGACAAGCGACGGTCGCGTTAAGCTTGGTGGTGTATTTAACGTCAAGTGCTTTGATAAGGACGGCAATTTGAAGTGGGAAGATACTTTCCATAACCTCGTGGTTAACGAGGGTCTACAAGACTTGAATAGTAAATACTTCAAAGCTTCTGGCTACACCGCTGCTTGGTATCTTGGCCTAATTACTGGCCCCGGTTCCGGAACTTCTTATGTTGCTGGAGATACTTTGGTTTCACATGTTGGGTGGACTGAAGATACTAACTATTCTGGTAACCGTAAAGCTGTGACGTTTGGTACTGCTACTACAGCCGATCCATCTGTTATTGATAACTCGGGAAGCCCTGCGGTGTTTAACATTAACAACACCACAACAGTTGCGGGTGCGTTTTTGGCAACCGTTGCTTCCGGTACGTCGGGAATTTTGTTCTCTGAAGGCGACTTTACAGGTGGCGACAAGCTTGTGGCGAACGGCGATACGCTAAACGTCACTTACACTTTCTCGGCTGACGCTGTTTAATTAGGGGGCGAATATGGCTACGATGTTTAGAAAAGGCGATACCGTAAAACTGGATGTTGTGATCCCACAAGGGCCAGTTGAAGCCCTGCGTATGACCGAAGATGGCGACGTTCAGTACTTGATCTCATGGACTGACGCTGCTGGTGCTGTGCAAACTCGTTGGTTTGATGAGGCGCAACTGACTACTGCTTAATAAGGATGAAGGCGCATGCTGTATGGCATCACAACATTTTCGCAAGCGCCTTTTTCCACATTAGCTGGTGGTGTAGTTCAAAGCGCCAACGTATCAGAGTCAGTTCAAGTATCGGACACCATAGCTGGTGCGCTAATTACCAGTGCGGCAAGAAGTGACTTAATTCAGTTAACAGATACCCTAAATGCCGTAGCTTTTATAAGTGGGGTTGTAAGCGAGACTGTAAATTTTAGTGCTACCGACTTGGCAACTTTGTTGGTTGTTCGGTCAATAAGTGAAGCCGCAGATTTTAGTAATACGCAAACAGCGCAAGTAGTATTTGATGGGCAGATTGACGAGGATGTGCAGTTTGATTCTGTAGTAGCAGCATTACAAACCGCAGTTGCTGTTGTTGCAGAAGAAGCTGATCTGAGCAGCACCCAAACAGATCAAGCTGACTTGAATGTATTGATAGCAGAAGAAGCCGAGTTTAGTACGGTAGTTGACAGGACAGTAATAGCAAATAGGGCAGTTACAGAAGAAGCAAATTTCCTAGATGATTATTTTGGTATTGGAGGTGTAACTACAGCAGATTTATCTGAAGAAGTCAGTGCGTATGACTTGAACATAACTTCAGGTGTGCTTATTAGTGTTGTAGAAGATCGTGTGGAGATGTTTGCTGCGCAGTCACCGACACTAACAGCGGTTACAGCAATTAATGAGGCAATAGACGTAAGTTCCACGGAATCAACTACGGCGGATTTTGTAAGCGGAGTGTCCGAAGCGGTAGATGGTAGCGCAGTTTTTGTAGCCCAAGCAGATTTTGTTGTAGATATTGATGAAGATACGCAGTTTAATTCTACCGTATCTGGGGCTCAAACCGCTTTTGCCCAGTACGCTGAAACAGCGGACTTTAGTTCTACTGAAGCAGCACAAATAGATTTTGCAAGTGTAGTTAATGAAGAAGCCGACTTTAATGCAGCACAAGCAGTGCAGATTGATTTTGCGGCAGACATCGATGAAGATGTACAGTTAAACAACGCACAATCTGTACAAGCTAATTTTGTTGCTTTACAGCAAGAGCTAGCGCGGTTAATAGCTACAGCAGCTTCTTCCGCAATTTTTGTTACAGCTATACAAGAGCAAGTTAGATTCATTGATACCCCGTTTGGGCGGTTTTTGTGGGAGCTTATTAATGATGCGCAGGAAGCGGCTTGGCAAGATATAAATAATGGCACCGCACCTGCATGGGCGGCAGTAAATAGTGAACAGGCTAATAACTGGCAAAATATAGATACCAGCACTTCGCCAAACTGGACTACAGAAAACACAGACGAACCGGGTAATTGGCAACCAACAAATACGGTATGAGGTAGAACATGGCTTTTGTTGTAGCTGATCGAGTAAAAGAAACTACCACAACCACAGGTACTGGCAACATTACGCTTGCTGGAACATCTACAGGGTTTCAGACGTTTAGTGCTGCTTTAGCTATAAACGACACGACCTATTACGCCATTGTTGGGCAGGGAACAAACGAGTGGGAGATTGGACTAGGGACACTTACAGGCGCAACGACGCTTGTACGCACTACGGTTTACTCTTCAACAAACAGCAATAACCTAGTTAATTTTTCGGCTGGTACAAAAGACGTATTCCTAACCTACCCTGCAAAGAGGTCAGTAAACAAAGAGCAGATGGGCGGCAGTGCCGGTATGTTGGCATGGAACC
>Ga0129333_10001368_pt1 | contig 22013 bp, 22 predicted proteins | sample CPB6_08_DNA_FD_94474 | JGI IMG/M metagenome (GOLD analysis project Ga0129333, IMG submission 94474) | Freshwater to marine salinity gradient microbial communities from Chesapeake Bay, USA - CPBay_Sum_0.6_0.8_DNA | ecosystem: Environmental > Aquatic > Marine > Coastal | place: USA: Chesapeake...
AGCTTCCGATACTGAAGGAAATTGTTCTTTAAAAATTTCCTTACAAGCAAGTGCAATATCCATATGTTCCTTTTGTGTACCATTTGCAGAACGAAGATTAATATAATGTATCCATGACCTGCAAGAACCGGACATATAGATGCGTGTGGGCGTCGCCAAGGGCAATACAAACCTTGCACACTCCTTTGCTACCTCCGCATCCAGAAGTTGCTTGTAGAGTTCCATACCCGCCTTAAAATGATCATTAATCTTTAACCATAAATCCGCTTTAAGTTCTTCAGAAAGATCATCAATGGAATTCTGGCGGTTCTTAGTGTCCTGACGACGAAGTTCTGGTACAGGAATTTCTTCACCCAACAAAGAAGAATCTGCGTAGCGTTGCGAAAATTCTTGATATGTAAAAGAACGGTGACGCAAAATTTGAGCCGCTATTCCACGATTCGTTTCAATCTCAAGAGTCATAAAACTCTGTTCAAAAACAGACCAATGATTATGCTTAATGCAATAAGCAAGCAACTTAGCATAGTTTTCGTTGTCTTGATTCGCAGGGTTGCTAACTCTAGCAACATATGCCATTGTCTTTTCTGCATCGGGAGTTACACTGATGAGTTTTACTGTCATTTTTTTCCAAATCCTTTTGAAATTTTTGTTTCTAAATCTGCAAGTTCTTCTTTTACTACTCGCAATTGTGCTTTCATCTCTATAATTTTATCATCAGTATAAAGATGTTCTTGTTTAACCAATCTTTCTAGAAGTTTAACAAGTTTTTTTGCTCTACTAATCCGCGTACCCATCATCATCGTCAAAGATTTCGTCATAATCGTGGTGCAATCCTTTTTTTACCTCATCATAATTTAGATAACTCTGAGTATCAGAATATACTTCTGCTTTCAAAGAGTCAACTAAGAGTTCCAAATTACGGACGATGAGTTTAAGTTTTTCCTTGTCCATAAGATAATATTCTCTCGATTCATTTTACCACAAAAAAAGGAGGGAATCAACCCTCCTTAAAATCTTGTGATTACTTAGACAACCATTGAATATACAATGATAAAAAAATAATAACGGCAGCAGACTCAACTGTAATTTGTGCAATGATTAGCATCACTTTGCTCCTGCGTTTACAAGCAGTGCCTGGTGACGACGATTCTCTTTCTGCTTTTGCTCTTTGATGAGTTGAAGCACATTAAGTTTTTTCATTTGTGCCCCTCCTTTACAAACTTAACACCACGATAGGTTTCGTTGTATTGTTGGGGTTGCTGCATCATCTGCTGCTGATATGCTATACGCTTTTCGGTATCATACTCGATGCCACGATAAACTACTTTAGACATTAGGTTTTCTCCTTAATTTTGAGGCTAAAGAGCGTTCCTTCAGTCGGCGTTTGCGTCCCTATGGGATGAACGATCCGTTCCGCGTCGGCTTACTTCCGTCTGATATTCCAGATGAACGTAAGGTCATTATAGACCTATTGCATTTATATAGCAAGTTTTAATTGTAACATTTGTTACAATTTTATAAAATCTTAAGAAAGCAAAAAAATTGCCGGGATTTTTTCCCAGCATTTTGTAAATCACTTTCTCTTTTTCTTTTCGGGTGATTTATATCCCCAGAGCTTTGGATTAATTCTTCCGTATCCAAAGTTAATACTCTTTAAATTTTCACGAAACTTATCCCAATACATATCAAACAATTTAATTTTTCCACCACGAGTAAGGTCAAAGCAAATTTTATCATCAATCATATACTTAATAATATACGCATCATTTGGAGCATCTTTAGTACAGACTTCAGCATAAGACCCACCTTGGATTAGTATATCACATCCATATCGTGTCTTACAAGTTTCTTTTTCTGTGGGTGTCCAAGTATCCATATGCTTTTCTATACTTTTTTCTTTATCAATTACATCATGAATTTTACTCATACTCAAGAACGTCCCCCCCATTGAATATTAGGGTATGCTTGACTTACAATTTCTTTTGTAATCTTATATTTTGTTTCCAGTTTTTTATCCTTGACAAGACATAAAATTTCTGCTTCAAGTGGATGTAATCCTTGAAGTAAATTAATAAACATAGTTTCTCTTCGAAGAGAACTCAATGAATCGTTTCCACCCTTGACAAAATTATAAAATTTTTGATATTCTTTACGAATAGATGAATGCCCTTGATCTTGAGATCCCAAAGAATTTGATCCAAGTTCTCCCATTTTATAAACAGCATCATTAATTCTTTCAGTGATTGTTCCACTAAAAGAATTTTGCTCCCCAACACTTGCATAAGGGACTTCCCCTATAGGAAGTGAAGAAATAATAGTTTCATCAAAATTCCAAACGAAGAGTGTTTGAATAGATGGATGTGTGTACTTTTGAAGAACTTCTACTTTTTTAGCCGTACTTCTTTGCTTCATTGCCAAATTAAAAACTTCAAATACAAAAGGATTTGAAGGTAATTCGGGAATGGGTGAATCTTTTTTTTCAGTCGCAACTGATGGTTTAGATTTCGTCGTCGTCTTCTTCTGTGTCGTTGTAGTCATGATAGTTTTCAAAATTAAATGCAATTACCTCATCTGGGATTAAATTCCCTTGTCCATCAAACATTTCGGGGTGAGGTCTTGGTATTTCCCGATAGTTCATCATATATTCTCTAGCAACCCATCCACCTATGAGACCCACTATAAGAAATAAAACGGTTAAAAATGAACCGAATACTAGACTAATTGCTAACATTTCTTTTACCTCGGGAAACTACTTTTTTCCTTGATACGAAGGAAAATTCAAAATAAATGGTTACTTCCCGATTTAGAAAGCAAACCATCTTCTCAAAGATGATATGAAACGGATAAGTCTGCTTTCTCTTACCTCCATTAAGAATAAGTTCAATACCCCGATTAATTTTGGGGTTCTTATTTGTATTTATCAAACCATCAGATGATTTGTTGTTCTTTGAGGAATTTGATTGTGTCAACGCATCCTCCTAATTTTTTAGTATTGCAAATTACTTGTGGAAATGTGGATCCCTCACCAAATTCTGCATAAAATCCTTCCCTGGTAAAGTCCTTATCCAAAGTATACACTACATGTTGGAGTTTTGTCAACTCCAGTACGTTTTTAACTTTGTCGCAATAAGGACAACCTGATTTGGAATAAACTGTAAAATTCATCTTATGCTCCTATCTTTTGTAAGAATTGATTAGTATTTTCAATATATTCTTGAGTCATACTATAATTATTTTTAATATCTAATAATATATTTTTAGTTTGTTCAGACTTACCCCACCACCATCCAGATATCGCCTTTAAATATAAAAGTCCATATTTTCCAGGATAACTTACATCTGTGCAAAGTGGTTGTAAAGAAAAATCTGAAAAAATTAATCCCATATCAGCAAAATTGTAACAATCTGTCCACCAATCTCTTTTTTCTGAAAATTTACTTAATAGAAAATATGCTTCTGGTCTATTTGGACATAGACTTAATGCTTGTTGTAGAAGACATTTTGAACTAAGATCTCTAGTTCCTTGTTTTGCATAGCAATGAGATGCTCTTATTAAAGATTCATAAGATAAATTTTTATCTTCCGATCTTTCGGCAGATCTTAAATAATAAGACACTGCGGGGGCAGTGTGTCCTTCAGTTTCATACCAGAACCCAAGATTAAAATTGTGTTCAGCATTTTCCGTGTCTAAAGAATAATCAGTTAGTAACTTTTCTATTTTTGTGATTTTTATAGAAGATTCCTCTTCATCATTATTTTCAGGTAATAAAAACTCTTTAATATCATCAAAAATAAAAATTTCTTTAGGAAGATTTTCAACTGGATAATATTTAAGAATAGTATTTTTATCTCCAGAGGGAGAAATTTCACCTTCTTTAATTTTTAATTTTTGTTGAAACTCGTCCATATCCTGTGCAGAATATTTAGATGCCGACAAGTATTCAAATTTATCATCATGGTGAGTAAAAGCTTTACACTTTATTTTTCTAAGATCAGAATTTCCCATCCAAGAAAAATGCCATCCAAGATCTTTAAGAATATTTCCATTTTCAGTAAGAAAAACTATTGGAAATGGATTAAAAACATTTGACCTTATTTGAGTTGGTGTTGCTTTTTCTAAATGTTTTTTAGTTGTAACAAACATTCCTGTCCATTCTTTAGGTTCATTGGTGTCTCTCATATAAACTCTCATGTCACATCGTCCTTCCAAATGAACCAAAGGAACTCTAATGACTACATCTAAATTACTTCTGGCAATATTAGAAATATACTCAACTATATTTGGAAAAATAATCTCATCTATATCACTATGAATGAATACAGTATCATCCGAATATTCTGATATTACATTTAACAATGCATCTTTTTGCATTCTTTCCCGAACTCTTGCTCTTACTGAATTGAGATTAGATGAATTATTATCATAACAATTATGTTTGTCAATTTCTTGAATATCCAAATTCTCATCATCAGGAATATCTAATTCTATGATCCTTATCTTATAATCTAATAGATTCAATTCATTCAAAATTCCTTTGAGTTCATATTCTATAGGAGTTCCACTTTGAGTTTTATTGGATTCACAAATTATAAATTCATCAACATAATTTTTTAAAGCATTTAATCGCAACTTTAACATCTCTCTGCCAGTTGGTGCAAAGAAAGGAAAGTAATCAACAATTTTTTTATTTCCAGTTCTCTTACTAAAGAACTCTTCTATAGAAAGATTTTTTCCACTATTTTTCCACCATTCTGTCACATTTTTATAAGAATTAAAATGAGTATCAGCATGTAAGTCTGAATTATGATCTGAAGATTTTGAAAAAGTAGTTATAAATCTATTATCTTCTACAAATAAAGGTACACTATAAGTAATACCATAGTTAAAAATAATATATTCTACAAGAGGCATACAATTTTGGCCTTTTATATCAAGATGATATTCATCTCCAATACAATGTTCGGAAATAATTTTAGCAGCATATTCCCTGGTAATAATATATGCGGTTACAGACCAATCGTTCCATTCTCTTTTACGTATCGTAAAGTCTGAAAAATTTCCACCCTCACGTAAACGTAAAAGTTGAACACAATCAGCATCTTCTGGAATAGAATCTATAAATTCTTCCCAAGTAAAATTCCAATACTCTACGGTTTCAAGACTTAAATCGTCCTCGCAGAAGAAAGAATATTCTTCATCGGTTTCCTCATACCATTTCTTGATTGCCTTAAGATGAGAAACTGCACATCCAATAGTACCTGGATCCATTGAATGAATATGATTACCAATTACAATATCATCACTTTCCGAATAACGTTTAGAAATTATTGGTATTGGTATGATATTGTAATTTTTAAACTGCGTTTCAATATTGTGTCTCCTATCAATACTTTCTTCAAGTGAAATAAAGTAAACTGATGGAAAATTTTCTAATTTATTCATACTTTTTCTGCAAAATAATGTTGATCATTTTTTTGAATTAGATTCCAATCTACCTTAGATTCTACAAAATAATCTAGAGGTTCTGGAAAAGTTTCCATGTTTTTTAAGATATGATATTGAGAAATAACATACTCAGTTTGATATTTTAATTCATCACCTGAATAGTATTTTGACATTTCATTGACAATATTTTTTTCATATTCTTTATCTCCTTCAAAATTTTCAAATCTTTTTTTATCCGAATGGGGAATGTGAAATACATTATGATTATAATCAACTGATCTAGAATTTAGTCCATACATATGAAGTCTTATGACTAATTCATCATCTTCCCATGCATAATATTTACCCATATTTTCATTATAACCACCAACTGCTTTAAAAAATTTAGTTTTAATATACAAAAGTCCTCGAAGATATTTAAAATATGGATTGCTTTCTATATTTTTGTCTTCTATATTGCAGGGACCATAAACAAAATTAGTATCATCAATATTATATTCATTAAAAAAATTATAATACGGATTCAAGACATAATCAGTATCCATTTTTAACAAAAAATTATTTGTTACCAATTTAGAAGCAAGATTTAAAGGTTGAGGTTGATTAAAATAATCTTCATTTCTCACTTCTATGATTTTAACTCTTTTATCAAGATGTGTCAAATCACTAATTGATTTTTCAGAATTCCAATCAGCAATAATAATTTCTCCAACCTGATCAAAGTTTAACCAAGAATTTAAAGAAATTCTTAGTGCCTCATATCTATTTTTACATGCACATATAATGGAAACTTTATCAGAACTATTATACTTAGAGCGGGTAAATTTATTCACCATAAATATATTCCTTTACAAATTTTTGAGGTACTCTTAATAAATATGCTGCATTATCTTGAAATCCAAAGGTAATTAAATAATCATTTTTATATTCACACATTCCAACAGCAAACTCAATTTCTGCATTCATAAAAGAAAATCTTTTTGAAACATTTACAATATTCCAATCTTTATCCCAAACAATAAATCGATGCTTATAATCACCATCCTTTCTTCCAGCAGGACTTTGGTATAGAAATGTTTCATGTGTTAAACAAACCCTATAATCACCAAATGGAATTATTTGAGACCCACCCCTAAGATCTATACAACCAAGATCTTTCCATTCTTTTTGAACTACAGATTCTGTGGTATTAGTTTCAATATTATAACGAACAATATTTGTACCATTAGTCCACTTTACAAAATGGTATGGCATATCTAAAATTGGCATCCAATTTTTATTGCAATATTCAGTATCATCTCCTGGAGCAGGCATACGATATTGACTTAATTCTTTTACACCACTATCAGTAATTTCAATCTCACATAATTCCATTCTACCAGTACCAATGGTATCAAGATCTCTTCTTACACCACAGGTATAGAGTTTTCCCTCCCATCTAAAAATACGAACGTCTTCTAATCCAACAAACTCCCATAATTCTTTATCTGGATGTTTAGAAGTATCAATTTTATTATAACGTTTAATTCTCATATTTTCATCAAGTTCACATACAATATTCCATGTACGCAAACGAAGGTCATTTTCTGGATGAATGTATACTAAAGGTCCCCATTGGTGCTCAAATTTTTTCTTTTCAGAATGATAAAGAGTGTAGTTAATGTTTCTTAAATTTACAAGAATTTTACCATTATCATTATAAATTGATGGATTTGTAATTGAAGGACCATTTAAATAGTCTGATGGTACCAATAGTGGATGAATGCTACCACCATTTTCCAAGGCAAGTTTTACAAAATTATTATGCATAAAGTTTATTCACATACAAGTATTTTAGCAAAGATTGATCAATAGTGCAAGAAAAGATATTTAATTAGTTGTAGATGCTCTTTCAGCGTCACTCATAGTACTCAATTCTTGCTGAGAAAGTTGTCCTAGATTTGTATTTTGATTTTGAGCACTGATAAGTTCAGATGTAAGAGTATTCCATTCTTCTTCTGTAAGTTGCGTAACTCCATTTCCTCCAGGAAGAACTGCATCATCATCACATATTGAGAGACAATAATCAACACCATTATCATCAGTTAACCAAAATTTTACACCAAGTCCTTTAATATTTGGGTGTGTTTTGGGAACTTCATTACTTTCAATTAAAAAACGATCCATTCCAGGATAAGAAACCCAATAATGTTTAATATACATTTAATTTATTGCAATTACTGAATATTTATTAACACACACCATACTTTGCTTTGATATTATTAGACTGCGTTTCCATACTTTCAAAACCCTTTACGGTCATCCAAGTTACCATCGAATACCGATTTCCTTTTGTAACTGGTTCAACCCCGTGTCTATAATATCTATTTGAAGGGAAGCAAACCAGAAGACCAGGTTCGGGACGAATGCGAATATGAAGATCTGGAAATACAAAGTCACCACCTTCAAAATCATTATTTAAATATAAAACCATAGACAAATCACGATCTACTGTCTTTCTCCATAGTTGTGTTTGATCTGGTGTAGTCCATACACCTTCACCATCAATATGAGGTTTATAGTGTCCCCCAACATCATAGCAAAGAAGTTGTGGAACTTCTGAACTATCAACCTCAAACTGATAAAAGGGATTGATGACTTGCTTTACAATATGATGCATCAGTTCATTCACCTGTGGAAACACAGGTTCGATCGGAGCAATTTGCGTATCTCTTGTTCTCTTATCAGTAATCCATTCGGTTGATCTTGTTTGATTTGATTTATCAGGATCAAACACCGATAGATCTTCTGTCTTTGAAGTCTTCATATGATTCACTAAAGCATCAATACCTTCTTGATTGATAACTTTTGGTGCAATCAAAACTTTAGATAATAAATTCATTTTGTATGATGTAGTTTTGAGTATTTATCCTATTGGTGTATTGGAGGTTGCTCCTGGAGCGTCTCTTCCTGGAGATGCGCTAAATGGACCTCTTGGTGATGCTGCCACAGAATCATTAGAAAAATCTATACGGTCTACAGATGATACTGGGGGAGCTGCACCACCTCCACCCCACCAGCCATAATTAGAGTTTCCTGTTGCTCCAGGACGAGATCTTGTTCTAGTTAATGGTCCTCTTGGTAATGCTGCAACAGAATCATTTGAAAAATCTATACGGTTTACTGATGATAATGGTCCTGGGTCTCCTCCACCAAACCACCCATAGTTAGAGTTTCCTGTCGCCGCTAAATTGTATCTTGCTGAAATTAATGGACCTCTAATAGATGTTGATGCAGAATCATTAGCAAAATTTACACGTTCTACTGATGATAGCGGTCCTGGAGAACCACCTCCAAACCAACCATAGTCAGAGTTTCCTGTTGCCGCTAATGAAGCCCTTGCTAAACTTAATGGACCTCTCGGTGATGCTGCAACAGAATCATTAGAAAAATCTATACGGTCTATTCTTGATAATGGTCCCGGCACTCCTCCACCAAACCATCCATAGTTAGAGTTTCCGGTTGCTGTTACACTATCTTTTGCCGAACTTAATGGTCCCCTACCAGATGCCGTTGAAGAATCATTAGAAAAATCTATACGATCTACTGATGAATATGTAGTAGATGGAGATGCAAAAAAACCACCACCAAACCAACCGTAGTTAGAGTTTCCTGTTACACCCATAAAAGCTTTAGCAGTAACTAAAGAACCTCTAGGAGAGGATGTTACAGAATCATTAGAAAAATTTATACGATCTACTGTTCCCGTATAATTAATAGGAGCAGGAACAGTAATTCCTCCACCAAACCATCCAAAGTTTCCTGCTTTTTGAAGAAGAATACTTGAGGACTTTGCTTGTCCTGATGTAGCTGCATGTCTACGTCTTATTATATTTCCTGCTCTATTCAACGCTGTTGTAGAATCATTAGCAAAATCTATACGCTGTACCCTATTCTGAATAGAAGGTGCAGGAGCAACTGCACCACCACCAAACCACCCATAATTAGAGTTTCCTGTTGCTGCCATACTATATGCTACTGCAATTAATGGTCCTCTTGATAGTATCGATGCAGAATCATTAGCAAAATCTATACGTTCTATTCTTGAGACCATTCCTGTAGGACTGCTGAACCCACCAGCAAACCAACCATAATTAGAGTTTCCTGTTGCTGTTGCACGTAAAATAATAGTACTTAATGGAGCTCTAACAGATGCATTTGTAGAATCATTAGCAAAATCTATACGGTCTATTCTTGAAAATGTGGCATTTGGTGAATTGTTATAACCACCACCAAACCAACCATAATTAGAGTTTCCTGTTGCTGTTAAATAATATCTTGCTTGAGATAATGGTCCTCGCTGGCTTAAAGATGAGGTATCATTAAAGAAATTTATACGATCTACTCTTGATACTGCATTTAATCCATCAGCTCCACCACCAAACCAACCAAAATTAGAGTTTCCTACTGAAGATAATGCAAAATTAAAAGTCAATAAATTATTTCTTATAGATGCTGTTGAGGAATCATTGGAAAAATTTATTCTGTTTATTGTTGATATAAGCGATGGAATAGAACCACCACCAAACCACCCAAAATTAGAGTTTCCTGTTGCTGTTAATTCCTGTCTTGTCGAAGTTAATGGTCCCCTATTCACAGGTCGTATAGAATCATTAGAGAAGTCTATACGGTCTATTATACTTGTATTAGATGGACCAATAATCTCACCCCCACCAAACCAACCATGAGATCTTAAATCACTCCATCCACTTTCGGTAATAAAATTTCCAGAAGTATCAACACCAACAGTAACAGGAGATACTTGTCTTACATAAACATCTCCTAATCCAAATACATCTCCTATTACTGCAGGCATCTACTTTCTCCTTATGGATTTCTAGATTGTAAAAGTTGCTGATGTTGTTCAGTTCCAGGTGCAATTAAACCAAGATCAGTATTTGTAACTTCTTCAATACCACGAAGAACTTTTTCTTGAAGAGTATTTAAGAATCTATCAGGATCATTAATTGCATCAGCAAGTGAACCATATCCGTTCTTGATTCGGTTCGTATCTCCACTCACAAGAGTAGGAGCAGTTCCTCTTCTCATTGAGTGGAGATTACCAATACTAATACCAGTCTTGGAACTTACCATTTCATCTAGAGATTGCTCTGCGAATCTACGTTCCCAATAAACGTGATCTTCAGATTCAAATTGTTCTTTAGTGACTGTCTTACCACCATTCAGTTCAATCAAACGATTAATAATTTTATCAAAGAAATTCATCTGTTGAATACGGTCACGAATTTCAAGTTCACAAGACTTCAAGTAGTTTTGAGTTGAAAGTGAATCCAAATCGTACCAATAGAGTTTTGTTGAACCGCCATTAGGCCCAGAAGTATGCCACTCTATAGGTTGTGAGGTATCCTTGTCTTTCCAACGATACTCAAACTCACGAACCTTTTCTTTCATCTCAATGAGTTTAGACATATAACCTTCGGCAAGAATACGACGATTCTTAATTGCTGCCTGGAATGCCGCAGGAATTGTATATTGTTCTAGAAGAAAGAATTTTTCAATCTGAAAATTAGTTCTTCCTTGTGCTAGTTCTTTATCTGCTTCTTCCCAACGAAGCACTTCTTGAAATGCTTGTTGCAAATATTCTTCGTTACTAACTGCTTCTTCTGGAGAAACAATTTTTAATTGATTACAGTTTTCAGTCATCGTTTTTCTATTAAATGGATCTAGTGTTTGTTTCCAAACTTGTGCAATGTTTTTCCAATCATAGGTTTCAATCGCATAATGTGAAACAGATTGTGAAATTTGATCATAATATTGCCTGTCATTATCAAAGAAATATAATGCAGATTTGCAGGCATCTATAAAGTTATTTAGGAAATTATCAGTAACTTTATATCCTGTTGAAGTTCTTGTTCCTTCTATTGGGACAATCGTTGCGAGTTCATTTGATACTTCTGGAAGTGCTCCAATATCTGTAAGAATAGGATAGCATCCACAAGACATTGCTTCTGCTAATGAAACACAAAATGTTTCTTCCCAAATATTTGGATGAATAAAAAATGCAGCATCTTGTAAGTGCTCTATCAGTTCTGCCTGATCTACTGCTGGTGAGTAAATGACATTTGGAAGTGATTTGAGATATTCATAAAGTTCCGTGTATGGGTCTTCTTGAATATCATATAAATTCATCGCAGAGAAAATCTTAAATGTTGCCTCTGGAATATGAGGAATAATTTGTGCCAATACTTCAAGACCTTTATAAGGTATAGAAGTATAGATGAATGTTTTTGATTTCTTATTGGAGTATGTGAATTGCTTTGATACTCCGTTCGGAATAACAATTATTTTTTCATCTGGAATATGATGATACTTAATAAGTTTTTCCCTGTTCCAATTTGATGGAGATACAATTAAATCACAAATTGAAAAATCAAAATTTAGGTAATGTGGTTGATCATATGCATGATGTGCCCACAAAACTTTAATTGATTTATTTGATTGCTGAAGTTCTTGCGGTAAATGAGAAACTATAACGTTTTCTGGAAACTTATAATATTGCTCAAGAAAAAAATAAGAACTTTCACTTGCTCCCGATTTCATAAATTATCCTATTGGTGTGTTGGAGGTTGCTGCGGTGCCCATAAATCCTCTAGTAGTAGTAGAACTATAAGAAGGGTTGACGCTCAGATTTCCTCTTTGTAATGCTATTACAGAATCGTTAGAGAAATTTATACGGTCTACTCTTGAATCGTATCCACCACCAAACCAACCATAATTAGAGTTTCCTGTTGCTGCGTTGCTAGCACGAGTTGTAATTAAAGTAGATCTTGGAGATGCTGTTGATGAGTCATTAGAGAAATCTATACGACTTACAGATGTATTGTAACCACCACCAAACCAACCATAATTAGAGTTTCCTGTTGCTGCTATTTGAAATCTTACTGAATTTAATGGTCCCCTTACTGTTGCTGTTGGAGAATCATTTGAGAAATCTATACGTTCTACTGTTGATACTACTGATGGGTTTGGAGCAGTAATACCACCACCAAACCAACCAAAATTAGAGTTTCCTGTTGCCCCTAAAGTACCCCTCGCTAAATTTAATGAACCTCTTAAGGTTGCACTAAACAAATCATTAAGGAAATTTATGCGATTTACTCCCGAAACATAACCACCACCAAACCAACCATAATTAGAGTTTCCTGTTGCTGATAATGAACTTCTTGCTGAATTTAATGATCCCCTTACTGTTGCTGTTGAAGAATCATTTGAGAAATCTATACGACTTACCGTGCTATAAGTAATAAATCCAGGAAGTTCAACACCACCACCAAACCAACCAAAATCGGAGTTTCCCGTCGCAGATGACACGCATACTGCCCTACTTAATGGTCCTCTAATAGATGCTGTTGCAGAATCATTAAAGAAATCTATACGGTCTACAGTAGAAAAAGTTGCAAATGTGGAGGGGTTAAATTGAAAACGTCCACCACCAAACCAACCAAAGTTTCCTGCTTTTTGTCTACGAATATTGAGAACTCCTGAGGTTGCTCCCGTTGATTGATTTCTCCCCAAACTTAATGGTCCCCTAACAGATGCTGTTGCAGAATCATTAGAAAAATCTATACGGTCTACTATTGAGAATCCTTGACCAGCACCGAACCAACCATAGTTAGAGTTTGCTGTTGCACTTAAATACGATCTCGCTGCACTCAATGGACCTCTTACAGATGCTGTTAATAAATCATTAGAAAAATCTATACGGTTTACTGTTGATAGTACTACCGAAGGTGAATTACCACCACCGAACCATCCATAATTAGAGTTTCCTGTTGCTGCTAAAATACCATATGGCAAACTCAATGGACCTCTTATAGTTGCTATTGCAAAATCATTTGAAAAATCTATACGATCTACTGTTGATAAGAAAACTGAATTAACAAAACCACCCCCAAACCAACCATAATTAGAGTTTCCTGTTGCTGCTAAACGATATCTTGCTGCACTTAATGAACTTCTAAAAGACGCTGTTGATGAATCATTAGAGAAATCTATACGGTCTACTGTTGCAAATACAGATTGAGATGGAGTACTAATACCAGCACCAAACCAACCATAATTAGAATTTCCCGTTGCAGCAAAACGATGTCTTGCGGAAAACAATGGACCTCTAACGGATGCTGTTGCAGAATCATTAGAGAAATCTATACGATCTACTGTTGCTACTGATGTAAATGACGAGGAACCTCCACCACCAAACCAACCAAAGTTAGAGCTTCCTGTTGCTGCTTTACTATATGTCGGCGCACTTAAAGAACCTCTAACAGATGCCGTTGATAAATCATTAGAAAAATCTATACGGTCTACTATTGATAATGTTGCAGGAGGAGCATATCCACCACCGAACCAACCATAATTAGCGATTGCATCTGGATGCAACCATTCGCCAGTCAATCGTCCACTACGAAGTTCTCCAAGTGTAAATGCTCCAAATATACTATTATTTCCTGCAGGCATTTATCTAAATGAAAAGATTAATTGGTTTTTTTGCCTTTCTCCAGAATTCCATATTAGAATACTTATTCAAGATATAATCACTCAAAACTTCTTCAGGTCTTTTAGAAGTTCTCTTCACCTGCTTACGAACTTCGTGCATATCACTCAGTCCGTAAACTACATCATCTTTCTCTCTGTATTTATGACTTACATTCCCAAAGTCATGATTATAATAAGGTATTTCCAAAAAATGATAAACCTTACGCATCGTGTCTTCTGGACGATTCACTAAATCATTATACTCAATTATATGCATATACTTCTCACAACCCTTCCTAAACCCCTCTCCAAAGGCATATAAAGACTGATCTACAATACCTTCAGGGGACATTAAGTAATCACAACGATTGTCATCTGTGGGCGTATATCCCCCTTCTATCAGTGCTTTGTCTATAAAAGACAATTGATTTTGATTGCGATGAATCATTTCAATAAAAGACGTAAGAATTTCTAATACATCTCTTACAGGGCAAAGAATCTTTGGCGTCTTTGTGATGTATTTTTGTATCCGATCAACGTTATTGGGCCAAGCACGGCATTTATCAACTACATATTTTTCTTTCCTATCACTATAATAATTATCAATCACACTTGAAATAATCTTATGATGCTGGTCTGGTTTTGGATATGCTTGTGCCTGTTCTGATGTTTCAAAGTATTGTTCAGTATAATACATAATCTCCAACACGGGAGAAATCGCACCACAATGAAGGTCTGGATTTTGATTTAAAATTGCAGACAATAAAGTAGAACCAGAACGAGGCAATCCACTTTCAAAAAAATAAGTTTTATCCATTACTAAAAAAGAACAATTGAACTAATCTACCATTTTCTAAACTATCTCCAAAGTTTTCTCCATGCGAATGCCAGAGTTTTGGATCAAATATTACTGCTCTATTATACTGCATATTTGCCAAACAGTAACGATCCCATTTGGAGCGATCTAATCCATCACCATAAATGATACTACTACGAATTTCTTCGTATTTAGTATATCCATACCATGCTGCTTCATTTTGTCCTGGGCATTTTTCCCATCCCAATTTTTTATGCCTCCAGAATGAGGTCCCTGCTTCTGGAATACATTGATTTGGGAGATTCATATAAAGAACACAACCCCAATCCCAAATTGGATCTACATGAATATCTTGTTGAAAAGTATCAGTTTCTAATGATAATCTGAAATCTCCATGATTTCCTTCCTGTGCTGGTATTAATTTTCTACCTAAAAGAAGTTCAAACTTATTATGAATTTCTTGAGTATAAAAAGTTCCGTTTGAGTTTCTACCTGGATATGTATAACCGTCTTGTGGTTGAGGATATTCTAAACTTAATGCATATTGACGAACTTCATATGGATTTTCATAGAAATTATCAACAATTATAATATTTTGATTCATAAGAAATAATGTAATCTGTGATATTTATCCTATTGGTGTGTTGGAGGTTGCTGCGAGATATCCCCGTCCAGCTGCTAATTGTCCTCTTGTTAATGCTGATGCTAAATCATTAGAGAAATTTATACGATCCACAAGTGAAAGGGAAAAATTGGGAAATCCACCACTAAACCAACCATAGTTAGAGTTTCCTGCTGCCGCTAAACCACGTCTTGAATTTATTGAAGATCTTGGTGATGCTGTTACAGAATCATTGGAAAAATCTATACGGTCTACTACACCAACTGGAATAAAAGGACCTGGGGAAAATCCACCACCAAACCAACCATAGTTAGAGTTTCCTGTTGCTGCTGAACTATTTCTTGAAAAAATAAGTGAACCTCTTTGTAATGCTGTTACAAAATCATTAGAGAAATCTATACGCTCTACTCTTTCTGTTATCGGAGTACCAGCACCAAACCAACCAAAGTTAGAATTTCCGGTTGCTGCTAAACTATATCTTGCGGAAGTTAATAGACCTCTTTGTGATGGTGTTGCATTATCATTAGAGAAATCTATACGTTCTACTCTTGTTATTGTACCACCAAACCAACCAAAGTTAGAGTTTCCGATTGCTGCTGATCTTCCTAAACTCAATGATCTTCTTGAAGATGTTGCTACAAAATCATTAGAGAAATCTATACGCTGTGTTGCTGGTGAACTAGCAAACCAACCGTAATTAGTGTTTCCTGTTGCTGCAAAAGAAGATGTTGCTAAACTAAAATTTCCTCTTACAGATGCTGTTACAGAATCATTATCAAAATTTATACGCTCTACTGTTGATGGGGTACCAAAAGTTGGGTTGCTGCCACCACCAAACCAACCAAAGTTTCCTGCTTTTTGAAGACGAATACTTGAGGTCTTTGCTTGACCTGATGTTGCGCCCATATCAAGTTTTGTAGAACTTAATGGACCTCTTGATGATGCTGTTGCAGAATCATTAGAGAAATCTATACGTTCTACTATTGATACTGGTCCAGACGTGAATCCACCACCAAACCAACCATAGTTAGAGTTTCCTGTTGCTGCTAAATTTTGTCTCGTTAAACTTAATGGCCCTCTTGGTGATGCTGATATAGAATCATTAGAGAAATCTATACGGTCTACTGTTGATCCTGTAGGGATACCACCACCAAACCAACCATAGTTAGAGTTTCCTGTTGCTGCTAAACTTTGTCTTGCTACACTTAATGGACCTCTGGGTGATGCTGTTGCAGAATCATTAGAGAAATCTATACGTTCTACTGCTGATACTATCCGAAGTGCCGCTGGCGTAAGTGCTGGATTATAACCACCACCAAACCAACCATAGTTAGAGTTTCCTGTTGCTGCTAAATTGTATCTTGTTGAACTTAATAAACCTCTTGGTGATGCTGTTGGAGAATCATTTGAGAAATCTATGCGATCTACTGTTGATCTTACTAAAGAGTCAGCACCACCACCAAACCAACCATAATTAGAGTTTCCTGTTGCTGCTAATCGGTTCCTTGCTAAACTTAAATTACCTCTTACTGTTGCTGTTGCAGAATCATTAGAGAAATCTATGCGATCTACTGTTGATTTTAATACATTAGAAGGAGAAACGAAAAATTGACCCCCACCAAACCAACCGTAGTTAGAGTTTCCTGTTGCCGCTAATTGATATCTTACTGCACTTAATGAACCTCTTACTGATGCTGTTCCAGTATCATTAGAAAAATCTACGCGATCTACTGTTGATACTGTAGGGATACCACCACCAAACCAACCATGAGTATCATCAAGACTCAAAAGTTCAGTTCTCTTTAGTTTATAAGCAACCTGTAAACCAAATACACCAACTGCCATTTTAGTTACCGAATACGTGAGAACCGATATGTTGTAATTCTATAGTAGTATCCATCCAAACATCATAACCAATATCAGTTACACGATGAAAGAAACTCATGTCTTCTCCAAGATATTTTCCTTCTTTATTCATTTCAGCAAAATAGTGATATGAATTATGATATTCTTTTTCAGTAATTGGATAGTTAGAATTATTCAATCCAGGAAAATATTTTAACTCACTATAATGTTTATTTAGTTTCTCAAATACACTCCTGTGAATTAATACAAATCCCATACCAATTCCACCAATCTTTACAAGATTACCACACATCTTTATGGGATTGTAAAGTTCATAACAATGACGAATTGGTATTGTCTTCATTGGATATGAAGCAGACACAATTGGTTTTTGATATGAATATAACTTCAACATATCTTCTGGTTGGAATGCAACATCAGCATCCAAACAAAACAGATACTCAAACTCCGTATTATTCATAAAGAAGTTTGAAATTCTTGACCGCCCATGAGTAATTAAAGACTCATTTGCCACGGTCATGATTCCATGATCTATGTTATTGCGAACTAAAAGTTTACCAAGATTAAATAATGATGTTGTGGTTTTTTCATTTACCAGACCACCATAACAAGGTAATGATATAAGAATACTCATGATTATGTTGTTTTCTGTTTTCCTGCGATTTGTATTTCAATTGAATTGATTGTATCAGAATATGCAAATATTGATTGCCCAATTCCTAATCTTTTTGGTGCTTCACACAATTCAATAGAAGAGTTTTTAGGTATTATCATGTTATAGGCTAACCAATTAAATACAGTATCACTGTTTCCAATACCAACCCAAACAGGATAATCTCCAATATCAGTAAGATTTGCCACACGAATTGATTGTATTACTGATGGGAAAGTATTTCCAGTTCCATAATAAACAGTTGCAGTTGTTCCGACACCAACTCCAGCACTTGTACCATTTAGATATGCAGTATCTGTTGTTGCTTGATATACAATTGTTGTATGTAAGGCACCATCTTGGGGAACAATAAAGTCAGTAAAAGTAACTTGGGTTGAAGATAATGCCGCAGTTGTTGCTCTAGTAATTGGAACCGATGTACTTGCTGGAGTATAACCAACACCAACATAAGTATTAGTTGCAATTCCAGTTCCACCAACTAATTGTCCTGCTGCAATATTAGTTGCAGAAGCAACGGTTAATACTGCAGCACCGGAAGAAGCAGTTGCTGTTGTTGCTGCCTGTCCACCTGTACCAACTCCAGTTGCCTGAACACGAATACTATCACTTGCATTTAAAACAAATGGTTGTTTTAAAAGTTCAACAGCAGATCCAACAGGAACTGGTAATCTATATACAACATCTGAAACTGGAGTAAATGTCAAAGTACCAGAAGGTGTTCCAACTAAAGGTTTACTCAAAACAATCATATTTCCTGATCTATCAGTAACTAATGTATTGAAATCAACGTTTGTACCAGTAACACCCATTCCTACCGTAATAGTACTTGCCGAAGAAACCATACAAGTATGAATTCCCGCACCACCACCAGAAGAATATGGTGATAATACTTTTCTAGAATCAATATCAAATGCTGCTGTTATTTCTGCATCACCATTAGAAATATTTGTAACATGTATAGAATGAACCAAATATTCAGTCCCTGCAGTTGATGGTAAGGTTGTCAACTGTGATGTAGTTGTACCAACACCAACTCTATCTAATGTTCCAGTTGGTGTAAAATAGATTACATTATCAATACTCGTATCAAATTTTCCAGATCCACCACCACCGCCACCAGAAGCACTGATTGTAACATTTCCAGTAGATGAACCAATTGTAATGTTCGTTCCTGCTGTTATATAAGTTACAATGCCTGTTAAATTAGATCCAGAACCACTAAAAAAATTTGCAGTTACTATACCAGCACTTACAACGTTTCTACTATCATCTATAATAGTAGAATTTAAAATCTTAATTGCCATCTTCGTTTACACTCGGCATTTAACGTATTTAGTTAAATAATTCTATTACAATTTACTCTTAAGAATGTCTATTTCTATCTGTTGATCTTTAATACACTCAATCAATAAAGCGATTAGACCATTATAATTAACTGTTTTTGGATCTTCGCCTTGAACTAATTCTGGGAAAACCGATTCAATTTCTTGTGCAATTACACCAACTGATGATCTATTGTCTTTTTTCCAATTAAATGTAACTCCACTAATCTGAAGTATTTTTTCAATTGGATTTTCAATTTTTTTTATATTTGTCTTTAACTTGATATCAGATGTAGAGTTAAAATCAAACGAAGTTGTAACACCAGTAACTAATACATCACCCACAATATGAAGTTTCGCTGATGGTACTGACGTTCCAATACCAACTCTATCAGTGGTAATATTTGCAGAAATTATATTATCCGATACTAACTTTCCAGTTTCTCTAGTTTTTCCCATTAACTTTTATAGGTGTTTTTAAGTATTTATTGAAATTATCCAAGATATTCAATTAATACGCTTCCATGAGTGGCACTTGTTGTTCCTGTAGTTCCTGCGGTATTAGTCTGGTTCGTTCCGGAATTATAAGATCCACCACCACCACCAGCACCCCAGGAGCTATTATTATATCCATTACCACCACCTCCTCCAGAATATCCTCCAGCGCCACCTGCTGCTCCATTATTTCCACCCCATCCAGCACCTCCACCAAATCCACCCTGCCCAGTATTTACACCACCTGCCCCAGTCCCGTCAGGACTTCCACCAACCCATCTAGTACCTCCAAAAGATCTATATAAACCCGTTCCCTGACCTCTATCTCCATCAGAAAGCCACCCTGCCCCTCCTCCTGCAGATCCAAAATTATAAGTTCCTCCAAGACCCCCTGCCCCAACTCCTTTAGATCCCGCAGTTCCTGGTGAAGATGTGCCCGCAACAGGACTTGTAGTTGCACTTCCACCACCACCATAAGCACCGGTAGTATAAGATGCTGATCCATGCCCCCATCCACCTCCACCACCAGCAGCAATTAATAATCCAGCACCACCAATAGATCCAGTATATACAAAACTTCCACCACCTCCACCAGATCCGTTATCACCATAAACTCCCATTTGTCCTACAACAATATTTAAAAGTGTATTAACAGTCAATGAAAAAGTTCCAATAATAGTTGCTCCAGATCCTGGACGACCAGGGTAAAAAGTTCCACCATTATTTGCCCCACCAGAAGCACCTATAGTAGTTATTCTATAAGATCCCGTAGCAGGAACAGTCCAAATTTGAATTCCTGATGAAGTTGTAAAATAAGATGAATTATTTACCCAAGTCGTTGAAGAATAAGCAGTTTGACAATTTACTAACGTTGGACCATTTTGTCCAACTGCGGTTGCATTAGTAAAAGTATGAGAAGTAAAAGAATATAATGCCGCTGCAGCACCTGCAGCAGATGCACCTCTACCAAATCCAAAACTAGTCCCTACTCTAGATATAAGAGGAGACATTATCTAAATCCCCCATTAACCATTCCTAAAACTTCATAATTTGTAGTTGTACTAGCAGATCCTATAGTATTAATACCAATAAAATTAAATATATCATACCCAATTGTTGAAGCAGATCCAACCGTACCACTAGGCCATTTAATTGTTCTTGAAACTCCATTTAACGTTACTGCATTACAAGTTCTTGCAGTTCCAGTTTGTATAACAACAACACTGAACAAAAGTGAATGATTATCAAAAGAAGTATCTGTTGGAATTCCAGTTACATTTAATGTAATATTTCCAGTTGGATTTGTACATAAACCAATATTAGATCCACTTGTAGTAAAATTAATATTTACGCTATTACCATCTACTCTAACTAATTTTTCAGCAGCACTTTGTATTCTTGTTTGCGTCGGAATTATAGTACCAAAAGTAGATATTCCAGAAATATTTAAACTTGCCCCAACAATATTTCCAGTAGAAAATGTATTAGTACCGGGATTAAATGTTAATTCAGTAGAAGAAGTTCTTATTGAACTTATACTTCCAGAAATTGCTTCAGTATGTGTTAGATATCTAGTAGAATTTGTCGTATTATCATCTACAACTACAGTTCCAGAAGATAATGAGAGATTAGTAAAGGTTATAAATTCCAATACATCATTTTCACTTGCACCTTCAGTAAGAATAACAGAAGTTCCATTTGTTGCAGTATATTCTGTAGTATCAAGTTTTATACCATTTAAATAAACATCTAAATATCCAACATCATAAGTTATATTAAACGTTGTTTGATTAGCAGTAGCAACACTCCTTGTTACTGTTCTAGTAACAATATTACCTCCCCCTCCACCACCAGATACGGTTACAGTTACTTCAGCATTATTTCCAGTAACAGAAACACCAGTACCAACAAAATTAAGACTAGTTACGGCAGTACCAAGAACACTTCCTTCATCCTTAATTGTAACAGATCCACCACCACCAGAACCAGAAATTCCTTGAACACCTTGAACAGATAGTCCCTGAAGACCTTGAGTACCTTGAACTCCTTGAGCACCTTGAGATCCTGTGGATCCAATACCTATAGTTCCTTGGAGACCTTGAGTTCCCTGAGTTCCTTGAGATCCTGTGGATCCAATACCTATAGTTCCTTGTAAACCTTGAATACCTTGAGTTCCTTGAACTCCCTGAGCACCTTGAGATCCTGTGGATCCAATACCTATGATTCCTTGAATACCT
>Ga0129333_10001369_pt1 | contig 22009 bp, 27 predicted proteins | sample CPB6_08_DNA_FD_94474 | JGI IMG/M metagenome (GOLD analysis project Ga0129333, IMG submission 94474) | Freshwater to marine salinity gradient microbial communities from Chesapeake Bay, USA - CPBay_Sum_0.6_0.8_DNA | ecosystem: Environmental > Aquatic > Marine > Coastal | place: USA: Chesapeake...
ATTGGTTGGCTAGGACTGCCGTCAGATCCAGCTGTGTTAGGACCAAGATATTTGTGTATCAAAACATCAGTACCGCCAACTTGGAACATTTCCCAAATATTGCGATCTATGAACTTATAATCGTTGCCCTTTTGTGGGCGATAAAGGCTTAAACGTGGCATAATTGTATTTACCGTAAGAATAAATAGCTATATGAGCCAAGTTGACCAAGCTAGACAGGAAGTCTATAACTACTGCAAAACCATGTTAGGCGATGGTATGATTGATGTTGAGTTAGATCCTCAACATTATCAGACAGCAGTAGACCGCGCTTTAGCTGTTTTTAGACAGCGTAGCGATAACGCCTACGAAGAAAGTTTTGCATTTTTAACTATACAGAACGAACAAAACGAATATATCTTACCAAAAGAAATTCAACAGGTAAGACAAATTTACAGACGTAGCATTGGTAGCAGAACGGGCAGCGGCTCCGGCGGCACAGTATTTGAACCTTTTAATTTAGCCTATACTAACACTTACCTACTAAGTTCTACTAACATGGGGGGATTGTTAACCTATGAACTGTTTGCAGGTTATCAAGAGTTAGTGGGTAAAATGTTTGGTAGCTTTATAAACTTTCACTGGAATCCTCAGGCGCATAAACTTACGATTCATCAACGTCCTCGTAGCGACGAAGAAGTAATGCTTTGGGTATACAACGTTAAACCAGACTTTGCCATAATTAACGATGTATACGCCGGCCAATGGATCAAAGATTATAGTCTAGCCAATTGTAAAATGATGCTAGGCCAGGCCCGCGAAAAGTTTGCTCAAATTGCAGGTCCGCAAGGTGGAAGTTCACTTAACGGTGCTGCGCTCAAAACAGAAGCTCAGGCTGAAATGGAAAAACTAACTGATGATTTAATGAAGTTAGTACCAGGCGGCCAGGGATATACATTTATAATAGGTTGACCTAAATCATAATTTGTCATAAACTTTACTAAACGTAAAGGATAAATTATGATCATTGGCATTTGCGGGTGGATAGGCAGCGGCAAAGATACTGTAGCAGATTACCTAGTAAATTTTCACGAATTCCGTAGAGAAAGTTTTGCCGGACCGCTTAAGGATGCCGTATCAGCAGTTTTTAATTGGGATAGAACGCTGTTAGAAGGGCGAACTAAAGAAGCTCGCGAATGGCGAGAGCAGGTAGATCCTTGGTGGGCAGAACGTTTGGCTATGCCCACCCTCACTCCTCGTTGGGTACTTCAATATTGGGGCACAGAAGTTTGTCGTAAAACTTTTCACGACGATATCTGGATCGCCAGCGTGGAAAATAAACTGCGCAACACAAAGGATAATGTAGTCATATCCGATTGCAGATTCCCCAATGAAATTGCTTCTATCAAACGATCAGGTGGAAAGATAGTATGGGTTCAGCGGGGAGATCATCCTAATTGGTTTGAACACGCTGTATTGGCCAACGAGGGCAACAATGCTGCTATTAACGCTATGAAAAAACTAGGCATACACGCCAGTGAATGGGCTTGGGTAGGTAGTGACTTTGATGCAATTATAGAAAATAATCAGTCTATTGACGATCTATACAATAAAATAGAGTCTTTAGTAATCAGCAACTAGATCTCCTTGCTTCCAAGTAACTCCTTCTTTAGCCAGTACTTGAGCACAATTAGAACAAACTGTTTTTAAATTAACGTGGCGGCAATTATCTAGATTTCCGTCTACATGAAATACTCTAAATACTTCCTTGTGCGGACTGCGAAATCCGCATTTGTCACAGGAATTCTTAGCCTTGTACCCAGCTCGTTGCCATCTGGGTATACCATAGTACAATCCGTGTGCTAGGCAAATCTCACAGAGACTTCTGTAATAAGTTTTATTTTTTTTCTTGTAATTTATTGCTCGTGGTCGTTGCCCACATCTACAAAGCGGCCTCATACAAATATTTACACCTTTTTGACCCCTTTTCTCGCTACCGTAAAGCACCGTTTTTAATGTTTCTCGCTAAATATTAATACATTGATTAACACCAGGAGAACATCCAATGGCACTAACATCACCAGGCGTAGAAGTTACAGTAATTGACGAGAGTTTTTATACACCAGCTGAACCTGGTACAACTCCTCTTATTGTAGTTGCAACAGCCGAGAATAAATTAAACGGAGCTGGCACAGCCACAGCTTCAGGAACAACTCTTGCTAATGCAGGCAGAGTATTTAAAGTCACAAGTCAACGTGAACTTGTTGATCTATTTGGAGTACCTTTCTTTGAAAAGACTGCCAGCGCAAGTCCAGTACACGGCGGCGAACGCAACGAGTACGGTCTACTAGCAGCTTACAGCTATCTTGGTGTTTCAAATGCAGCATTTATTTTACGTGCTAATATTGATCTAAACGAACTAGAAGGATCAACATCAACCCCGGGAGCCGAACCAAGCAACGGACAGTGGTGGTTCGACGTTCAATCCAGCAGATGGGGTATCTTTGAGTGGGATTCTGCTGCTGTTGCAGACGGCGGTCAAAAATTCACTAACAAAGTTCCTTTAATTTTAACCGACGATGATACAGCTAATGTAGATTCAGTAACCTACGGTTTGACAGGTTACACATATGACGGTGCGCCAAAAGGATCGGTGGGTAGCATTGGTGACTACGCAGTTGTTTGGAGAACAGTCAAAGAAGACGGCAGTTTTGCTGCTGATAAAGAATTTGCTAGACTATGGTACAAGAGTGCAGGTAACTCAACAGCAGGTATTAGTGCAGGAAGTTGGGTCCTAGTTGGTTCTCCTGAGTGGGCAGCAAGTCATCCTACAGCATTTAGCTCGGCAGCGGTAGCATCGCTTACACCTGGAGAGAGTTTCACAGTCAACGGAGTATCTGTAACTGTTGCAAGCACACTTGCTCTTACAGTTACTAACTTTAATGCTGCTTTAGCTAATAGTGGTATTACTGCTGTTGCTAAAAATAACAGAATGTATATCTTCAGTGACGGTACTTCAACTGCTGAAGGCGGCGACTCTTCTGCAACAGCAGGTGGTACTGGTTCAGTTATTCTTGCAAACAATTCAGGTACACCATTAACTGCATTACAGTTAACTGCAGGAACATACATGTGTCCTGCTCTTGCCCAACAAGCCCACTTTACAGTTCCTTTGTTTAAGAGAACAGACTTTAGCACAACTGTAAATGGTAGACCAACTGGTTCTCTATGGCTAAAGACTACAGAACCAAGCAATGGTGCAAGACTAAGATTAAAAAGATACAATGCTTCTACAACAACATGGGTAGCCAACGATGCTAACCTATATGCAAGTACACACGATGCATTGTACAACTTAGACAGATCAGGTGGCGGCTCAAATCTAAGCGCCGATCAAGTATTCGTTCAATACAACGCATTAGAACACCAAGGTTCTTATGATGCAACTACAGGACATAATGTACTCTTTGGTGCCCTTGACCAAACATTGGCCAATGCAAGTTATCGTGCTTGGATTAGAAAGTCAGGACCCGAAACTGAAGTTAAATCAATTATCATTGAATCTGGAACATTAACAGCTGGTGCGGTCACATTTACTATTAGACAAAGTATCGTAGCTGATATGGATCTAAGTGCAGCATCTACTGTTTCAGTAACTTTAAACGGCGATGCAGATGACGCAACATTACTTGCAGCAGCCATTAACGCATTGTCGTTTGATGATTCAAACGGTGATGAGATTACAAATAATGTTGTTGCTAGCGTGACAACAAATAATGAACTAGTAATCAAGCACAAGAAAGGTGGCGACATTAGATTAAAGATTGGTACTGGATCTCCTTTAGACGAACTTTTCACAGTTTATAATCTAAATGACGGTACAGGAAACTTAAATTATTACGGATTAACACCAGCAGTTGGTGGCGTAACCGACGGTGCAGAAGATGATTATTTAATAAGCTTATGGCAACCAATGGTTGTTGAAGGCTTTGACGTAAGCACTGACACACCTCTAAACGAGCCAGCCAACAATCAATTGTGGTATAATCCAAGCTTTGGCGATGTAGACATTATGATTCACAATGGATCAACATGGGTAGGTTACTTGGATTCAACTAGTCCTTTCTACAGCGCAACTGAAAGTTTAAAAACAGACCCAAATGGTCCTATTGTAAGCGCCACAATGCCTGAAGAGCAGAGTGATGCTACACCATTACGCAATGGCGACCTTTGGATCAGCACAGCTGATTTAGAAAACTTCCCAACTATCTATAAGTTTAATCCAGATGCAGGCACAGTTCTAGCAGACAGATGGGTACTTGTAGATAAGACAGATCAGGTCAGCGAAGACGGAGTATTGTTTGCCGATGCTCGCGCTGGCACAAGCGGCGGCACAGCAACTACAGCTCCAACCGGAACAATCAAAGAAATGCTAACCAGCAATTTCCTAGATCCCGATGCTCCAGATCCCGATTTATATCCAAAGGGCATGTTACTATACAATCTACGTAGAAGCGGTGGCAACGTTAAAAAGTATCAAAACAATTACATTGATCTAACTGCTGACAATACACGTATGCCCGGCGAGCCTCCAATGACCAGTTACTGGCCAGATCGCTGGACTACAGCAAGTCCAAATAATGAAGATGGCAGTGGTAGCTTTGGACGTAAAGCTCAGCGTTCTACTGTAGTTGCTGCTCTAAAAGCAGTAACAGACACTAGCGAGGAAGCTCGAGACGAAGAACGTCGCAACTTTAACTTAATTGCTTGCCCAGGTTACCCTGAGCTACTAAGCAACTTAATTAACCTAAACTTAGATCGTAAGGTAACTGCTTTCGTAGTTGGTGACACACCACTAAGATTAAGAGCAGATGCAACAAGTCTAACAACTTGGGGAACTAATGCTAATCTTGCAACAGACAACGGCGATGCCGGTATAGTAACTTACGACGAATACTGTGCTGTGTACTATCCAAACGGATTTACAACTGACCTTACTGGTGCTAATGCTGTTGTTCCAGCAAGCCATATGATGCTAAGAACCATTGCTTTAAGCGACCAGGTATCTTATCCATGGTTTGCTCCAGCAGGTACACGCCGTGGCGGTATCACTAATGCTACATCAGTAGGTTATATTGATGTAAGCACTGGCGAATTCAACGTAGTAGCTTTGAATAACGGACAACGCGATACTTTATACGACCTAAAGATTAATCCAATTCCATTCTTTGTTGGAGTAGGACTAGTAGCATACGGTCAAAAGACTCGTGCAAGAAATGCTAGCTCATTAGACAGAATTAATGTGGCACGTTTAGTAGTTTACCTACGCAGCCAGTTAACTAAACTAGCTCGTCCATATGTATTTGAACCAAATGATCAAATTACAAGAGACGAAATTAAGCAAGCAGTAGAAAGCTTGTTGTTAGAACTAGTTGGATTGAGAGCTATCTATGACTTCGCTGTGGTTTGTGACGAAAGTAACAACACACCGGCTAGAATTGATCGCAATGAACTATATGTAGACGTAGCAATTGAGCCAACTAAGGCCGTTGAGTTTATCTACATACCATTGAGACTCAAGAATACTGGCGAAATTTAATTGATAAATATTATTATCGGAGTATAAGACATGCCAATTACAACACTAACAAATCACAGTATTAACCCAGCTGGTGCAGGTTCAAACACTGGTATGTTAATGCCAAAGTTAAAGTATCGTTTCCGCGTAACACTACTAGGATTTGGTACTTCGGCTAGCACAGAACTTACTAAACAGGTAAGTGATGTAACAAGACCAAAAGTAAGCTTTGAAGAAATCCCAATCGAGATTTATAACTCAAAGATTAAACTAGCAGGAAAATATACCTGGGAACCTATTACACTAAACATTAGAGACGATGTAAGCAGTAACGTAATTAAATTAGTCGGTCAACAGATCCAGAAACAATTTGATTTCCATGAGCAGGCAAGTGCTCGTGCTGGTGCTGATTACAAATTTACTACACGTATTGAAGTACTGGATGGTGGTAACGGAGCGGTAAGTCCTCAGGTTCTCGAAACATGGCAACTATATGGTTGTTTCTTACAGAACACAGACTACGGTGACCTAAACTATGCAACTAACGAAGCTGCAACTGCAGCATTAACGATTGTATATGATAGTGCAGACAATACTCCAAGCGCAGTTGGTGTAGTTGGTATAGGCACAGCCGGCGCAACAAGACCAACAGAAGTTGGAGGCTTGATTTCAGGCTCGGCTGGTATCTAATAAAAAACTTTATAAGTTTAAAAACCCGGATTTACTCCGGGTTTTTTTATGGCTAAATATTTGTATGGCCAATAAGTTTACTCGTTTTATCAACAGCCTTCCCGGCGGTCCAAAGGGTGTCGTAAGTAATTTTCGTCACGCCGAACGGATTTTTGTAGACAACTATTACAGATTATCACCTAGAACCAAATTTCTTTATTATGTGGTTTTAAGGGGAGCTGATAAAGAAGTATCGCTATTAGTTAAATCTGCTGATCTTCCAAAATATTCATTTCAAAGTGTTACAAAAAATGTTTATAATAGAACCAAACATGTCTATAAAATGATGAACTATGAACCTTTGACATTTACCTTTCACGACGACAACGAAGGTTTAGTAAATCAAATGTGGAACGAGTATTACAGCTATTACAGCGACGATCCAGGCGGCAGTCAAGGTAATCATCCTAACGGTCTTGACAAATATTTTAGTAGTTACGGCATGGGATTTCCAACCGACGAAAATTATTTTAAGAAAATTAGTCTTTATACGATGAGTAGACAACGTTTTAACGGCTACGAACTTATTGCCCCTAGAATAAAAACTTGGAATCATACTAATTTAGATTATACCTCTAATGAACCAGCTGATCATACTATGACTATAGATTACGAAGCTGTAGTGTATAGTACTGGTCGTGTTACCTATGGTAGTCCGGATGGGTTTGCAACTCTTTCATACGATGTCGTCCCTAGCCCAAATACAGTTGGCGGAGGAGGTTTAAGAGGATTAGCAAATGCATTAGGTGCCGGTGTCGTGGGTGACATTGAATCAATATTTGGACCAATATCTAAAGACAGAATTAAAAAACGCCCCGGAGAATTTATTTCGGCTGCTATAAAATCTGTGAACACCTATAGAAATTTAACTCCCGGAGGAAGAGATCCCCTTAGCGGTATTGTAGGAGAATTAAAAAATCCAAATGTGCAGTCAAGTATTGCTAACGCAATAGGTGGAGTCATAGGTGCTAAATTTCCTAAAGTTGGAAACGCACTTGGTGCAGCCGCTGCTACAGCAGCCGTAGGTAAATTATTACAAGCTCCTTCGTCGGTCAAATCTTTCGCACAATCGTCGGGCAACGCTAAAAAGCCACCTAAATTTCCATGAGCACCACTCCATTAATTAATTTACCGCCGGCTACTAAAGAAGATAGTGCGGCTAAAACTAAACTATTCTTTGATACCTACGGACAAAATCCTTTAGAATTTTCAGCCGATGAAGTAAACTATAGTGTAGGTTATTTTCTAAGTAAGGGATTTGCAGAAGATGCCGCACAGGCAACTGCTTCTGTATTACTTAGACAGGCAAGAATAGATGGTGTTAAAGTTTTTGAAATTATAGATCAATTTAAAGAATTAGATGGATTACAATTAGGTAATGTTGTTGCTGAAATACTTAATAGATATCGCCCTAATACATCTACTCTTGGATTTAGAGAGACACTAGTATCTAAACCAAATCAAACAAGAAATATTCGACCATAATGGCAAAATTTGCTCAGGGAAAATTTGAAATGAAAAACCCTGACAAATATGTAGGGAAGAAAATACCTTTGGCTCGTAGTTCTTGGGAATTCATTTTTATGCGTATGCTTGATGAGCATCCGGGTGTTCAAAATTGGGCTAGCGAAAGTATACAGATACCTTATAGAGATCCTCTTACCGGTAGACAAACTATATATGTTCCAGATTTCTTTATTGTTTATGTAGATAAAAATCAAGGTAAACATGCTGAAGTAGTGGAAGTAAAACCAAGTAATCAAACCCTTAGAGAAGCGGTCGGTAAAAGTCGATACAATCAAGAACAGTACGTCCGTAATCTTGCCAAATGGGAAGCAGCCAATGCCTGGTGTAAACAACAAGGCATACGTTTTAGAGTAGTTAACGAATCTGACATTTTTCACACCGGAGCCAAGCGTAGATAAGTATTTCTATGTTTTTAATAGAGAAAAAGAATCTTGGTAATTTTCCTTTGGTGGAAGGAAAAATCCTACCTGATCACCTAGATCAAGTTTATTGGGAGATACTCAACCAGCGCCATGAAATATATCAAGGTTGTTTGGATGATCCAGATTTTGATTATATCGATGCTGTTTGGTCATCTCTAAATTACAATGCTGTTGATAAATTTCCAAAACTTGATTTTTTACTGCCTGCTCTTAAAGAAAGTCTACAATTATTAAATGATGATATAGATCAATATTTTTTAAAGAGTTGGATAAACATATGGCCAGAAGGACAAAGCATAGGTTACCATACACATTATGGTACATGGCACGGATATTATGTTATAAAAGACACAGGGACAACAACTTATTATTTTCCCAACGGATCAAAAGAACCTGTGGGTCTTGAAAATTTCGATGGACATTTTGTCTGCACAAGCTCTAAAGTTCCTCATTTAGCACAAGTTAACAAGAGTAAAACAATTAGAATGAGTCTCGGTTTTAATATTGCTACCTGGGACGAAATTTTAAGAGAAGAACGTAATAGTGTTGATTTGCCCAACATTAAAATTCGTGAATCTACAAGAGCTTTACGCGATTATTTTCATGATTAATAAAATTGGAGAGGTTGATTCATCTGTATTGCTAAAAGAATATTTAAAATTAGAATCTAAGATTTTTTGGCAAAACAATATGGATAACGAGTTTAATGTAGGACTTTATAGATACGACCAAAAAATATATTTTGGCCAAAATAAAACTCATAAAGAAAGTGCTTGGGCTTATTGTTCAGCAGACAATACTTCTTATGTAGAAACTGTTTTTGAAAGCATTAAAGAAAATTTCAATCTAAAAAGGATTAGGTTCATGTGGCTTAAATATAATAGCTGTTATGAATTTCATTTAGATCCTTTTGAAAATATACATATACCTATTATAACTAATCAAGAATGTTATTTTCTTTTCAAAAATGGGTATTTAGAACATTTAAAAACCGGTTCAGTATATTTGGTAAACACTAAACTAGAACATACAGTAATAAATGGTGGAGCTAGTTGGAGATTACATCTAGTAGGAAATACGTAAATTGGAAATTATATGACTAAGAAATTAGAAGAATTGTTTAATTTAGAGGAAAAGGACAAAGCTCATGTGCCTAAAGCACTAAATGAAGAGATTGTTCAAAAAGCCAGAGAAGTTAAAAGTCTAGATGAATCTATGCAAGCAGTGAACCAAATTACTCAAAGCTTGCCACATATCAATGAGTTGAACGATCTAAACGATCAAGAATTAGACGCTCTAGCTGTAAAAGCGGAAAAAGCTTATGACGACTTAATGGATCTTGGCATGAATGTCGAAGTGCGTTATAGCGGACGTATTTTTGAAGTGGCCGCTAGCATGATGGGACATGCTATTACCGCTAAATCTAATAAAATTGAAAAGAAGTTAAAGGCCGTAGATTTGCAGTTGAAAAAGCTTAAAATTGATAACGATGCAGGTGTAGATCCTAATAATGTTATTAACGGACAGGGCTATGTTATTACAGATAGAAACGAGCTCCTGAAAAAACTGGGAGGAAAGGTATAAATATAGCTATGAAGACTCTAAAAGAATATCTTGCTGAAAGCAAGAAAGTATATAACTTTAAAATTAAGGTTGCTGGAGATTTGCCAGAATCTTTTCAGGATAATTTAAAGCAATCCTTAGACCGCTGTAAAGTTGTAAAACTAGAAAAAATTAAAAGCACCCCAATACAAGCACTACCTCTAGATTTTCCTACTATGAAAAACGTAGAGGTCCACATGTTTGAAGTTATTTGTGAGTATCCTATTACAGCACCCGAAATAGCAAGTGATGTTAAGTCTTTAGGCTTACGCGAAGAATGTTTTAGGGTTAGAGGCAGTAGTGAGCCTAGCGAAATTGATCAGGAAACCAAGGGGGAAATTCTTAATCCTGAAGGATTATTGAATGATAGTCAGTACAAAGAATCAGCAAACGCAAAACATAAAGATTATTTTGGAGACGATTTTAACAAGGCATTTCTAAAAGACTTAGAAAAATCAGCAAAACAACGTAAAAAAGATCAAACAGGGCCAACTGAATACAAGCTGCCCAAGGCCAAGGAAGATAAAATAGGTCTTAAAAGCGCCGTGGGGAGTAAGTAAATGAATTTTCATGAATTGTTAAATAGAATGCGTCAGCTCGACGCACCAGCAGATGCAGTAGTAGAAAAGGATGTTGGAGAATGTGGTCCAGCAATGGCTTCGCCAAGCCCGATGATGCCAAAGCCAGATACACCACCGCCAAGCCTAAGTATTAATATGAATGCACAGGGTATGGATGATATCGCAGATATTATGAAGTTAATTGCCAAGGTAAATCCAGACATGGAAACGCCGCCAGTAGCTTCGATTGGAATGGCTCCAAGTGTAACCGATATTAAACCTGCACTTCCACCTCTAAAGATGTTACCGGATTTAGACAGTGAACCTCACTCTGAACCAGATGCAGACAATTTTGGTGGCCCAAGTGATATGGATGCTGATAACATGCCTGGCGGAATGGACGGTGTAAGTAAAGCACAAGGTGATCAAGACAACGACGGTGATCATGATATGGATGATCATGATATGGAACCAAAAGATGACGATAAGGATGCTAAGGACGACGAAAAGAAAGAATGGGCTAACGATCCTGATCCTGAATTAAAAGATACAGACTATATGGTCAACAAGTTAGCGGGTGGCCTGAATCGTCCACAAAAAATGACACCGCATGGCTATCGTAATGGGGACAATCCATTAGCTATGGAAGGTGATGAGTTACGTGCGTACATTAAATCAGAACTACAACGTAGATTAAACGAAGCCAAAAACAAATAATTAGTAAAATCAAATAGGCCCTGCGGGGCCTATTTTTTTGGTTAAATAATTGCATGGGAAAAAGTCTTGACGGCGTATTGATTAAAAAAGCTCATGCGCCACAACGTTATACTCTAGAAGAGGTTAAGCATCTAGAGGCTTGCATGGATCCATTAACGGGTCCATTATATTTCTGCAGAAATTTTTTAAAAATACAACATCCTGTTAAAGGCTCTATTCCTTTTGAGCCTTATGGCTACCAGGTAGGATTAATTGAGTCCTACACAAAACACAAACAATGCGTAGCTATGTTACCTCGACAGATGGGAAAAACTACTTGTGCAGTAGGTTATCTACTATGGTACACACAATTTGTGTCTGATGCACAAGTATTGATTGCTGCGCACAAATATGATGGTGCTAAAGATATCATGGATCGATATCGTTTTGCTTATGAAAACCTTCCAGACTTTATTCGTGCAGGTGTCATAACCTATAATAGAAACACAATTGAATACGACAACGGAGCTAGGATACAAGCCACAACAACTACGGAAAATACCGGTCGTGGTAAATCACTATCTTTAATTTACTGTGACGAGTTTGCGTTTGTCCAACCCCCAGAAAAAGCTAAGGAATTTTGGACAGCATTATCTCCAACTTTGGCCACAGGTGGTAAGTGTATTATTACCAGCACACCAAACTCGGACGAAGATCAGTTTGCTTTAATTTGGACAGAAGCCAATAAGAAATTTGATGAATACGGTAACGAAGCTGAACTCGGACAAAATGGCTTCTTTCCTTATTTTGCTCATTGGTCAGAACACCCAGATCGAGATGAGAATTGGGCCCGAGTAGAACAAGCCAAAATAGGTGAGGAGAGATTTCGTAGAGAATTTGAATGCGAATTCTTAATTTTTGACGAAACTCTAATTAATTCAGTTAAGCTAGCTGAATTAGAAGGTAGAGATCCCGTAATGACCATGGGACAAACACGTTGGTATAAAGAAATTGATCCTCGCTGCACTTATTTGGTGGCATTAGATCCTAGCTTAGGTACAGGCGGAGATTATGGGGCAATACAAATTTTTGAAATGCCTAGCATGACTCAAGTTGGGGAATGGAGGCATAATTTAACTCCCGTACAATCACAAGTTAAAATTATGCGTGAAATATTAAGATATATTCATGATAGAGGACAAGAACACGGTGCGGCTCCTCAAATCTATTACAGCGTTGAAAATAATACATTAGGTGAAGCTGCACTAGTAGTAATTAATAATATAGGCGAAGAAAACTTTCCAGGTTTATTTTTAAGCGAACCAATACGTAAAGGCCATATCCGCAAGTTCCGTAAAGGCTTCAATACTACTCATAGAACTAAAATATCTGCTTGCAGTCAACTAAAATATATGTTGGAGCAGAAAAAAATGACAATAAGCAGCAAGCCATTGATAAGCGAATTAAAAACATTTGTGGCTAACGGCGTAGGGTTTGGCGCAAAAACAGGAGAACACGACGACCTTGTTTCTAGTTGTTTATTAATCATTCGTATGGCGGGCATCCTAAGCGATTGGGATCCAAAAATCTACGAAAAAATGACCGAAAAGCTTACTGAAGACCAACTGCCTATGCCTATATTTGTAAGCAGTGGATATTGATAAATATAACTATGGATGCTACCAACAATATTGCAACTGATTTATTCTACAAAATTCGCAGTAGATTCACCGGGTTAAAACTGGGTGATGCCAACGGCGCTATTACTATTAATCCAGAAAGCGCACGTTTTTTTGACTTTGATTATAAAGACGGAGAAACTGATATTGGTCATGTTAGCATCAGTTTGGCAGAAAATAACAGTATTAAAGTTTATTTTAGTACAGGCATTACAGAATCGATGAATCCGTTACAAAAACAAAACTGGTACGGATTTCTAAAAGAATTACGATTATTTGCTAAACGCAGATTGATGAGTTTTGACACTAGGGACATTGCCAAAGATAATCTAGATCAACGTGATTACGCATTCCTTAGCCAACATAATAAACCGCAAGCACAACCAAATCAAATTATAAAACCCGTTGGAGAAAGTATTATGAGCGAAAGCGCAATGTATGGTAGCAAAAATGTCAGCTTCCAAAAATTGATGGACACCCGCTTAATTATTAAGCACAGCAAATCAATCATGGATGATACAAATCCAGGTGCAAGAACAAGAAATATTTCAGCTTTGTTTGTCGAAAATCAAGATGGTGAACGATTCAAATATCCATTTATTCATTTAGCCGGTGCTCGTGCTATGCAACGTCACGTTGCTAATGGCGGTTTACCTTACGACGAGATTGGAAAGAGCATTGTAGGCATGAGTGAAGAAATCGCTCAATTAAAAAGTTTTGAATCATATGTTGTTCGCAACGATTTAATGAACGCAGTTAACAACGGTATAGTTGAAAAAAGCTCAAAATATCTAAACAAGTTAAGAGAAACTGTTAAGAGTTTGGCCAAACAAAGTCATTACGAAAATTATAAAACAAATTTTAAACCGATGGAAACATCAGAAGTACCGCAAGAAGTCATAGAACAATTCACTGACCAATTTACAGTGAGAAATTTTAAAGAAGATGTAAAATCAGTATTTCCAACATTATACAAATTAATGAGAGAAGATGAAATAGGCTATGACGACATAGTCGAAATGACACAGCCAATGGAAACAGAACAAGCAGAAACAAACCTAGCAGATCCATTTATAAAATTTGAACAATGGGCAATGAGACTAGGCGAAGAAAATTCAATCACTAGCGAAGATGCTGAAGAGAAATCACAGGCAATTAAAGAATTACAAGAACTAGTTGGTCAACATTTTCCTGCAGGAGTAGATGGTAGCAATGCTATCGAAAGCCTTAAGGGAATTATTGACGATCCTCAACTATTCATGCAAATTAAAGAAGCAAGTAAGCAAGATCCAGATACCTGTGTTAGAGGCATCGTAAAAGATTGGTTAGAATCTAATGCACCAGACACACTAGAACAATTAGATTTTGGAGACTTCCAAGAAGAACCAGACGGTGGAGAGATGCCTCCGCAAGAACAGAACACTTCAGGCGGAGCAGACAGTTCACCGTTAAGTCAAGATAACACAGATGAAAAGTTTGACAAAGAAATGGATCGTAGATTGAATGTAGGTGCTTTAGCAGAATTCCTACACAGCTTCTACGATCGTGAAACAGGCACATTCCCTAAAGGTCCAGAAGGTGTTGCTATTATGGTAGGCAAAAAATTTGGTGAACAGGCAGAAATGGTTGCTCGCAAAATGATCGAAAGAATGGCCCCAACTCAACAAGATCCTACTATGATGGAATTGAGTAGGATTAAAGAGTTAGTTAAATTTTAATTTGAGCATATCAAAGTCAACGAAATAGTTTCATTAGGCGTTATATATTATACGCAGGCACTAAGTCTGCGTATAACCTAAAAAGGAAATTAAAATGAAACTAGTTGCAACTTTAATCGCAAGCATGTTCGCAGTTAGCGCATTTGCCGCTGACCCTGCTAAGAAAGAAGAAAAGAAACCAGAAGCCAAACCAGCTGCAACAGCACCTGTTGCTCCAGCACCGTCAACTAAGCCTGCTGATAAAAAGGCCGAGCCTGCAAAAAGCGAGGCAGCAAAGCCTGCTGCTAAAGCCGAGGATAAAAAAGCCGAAGCTGCTAAGAAGTAATCCAGCTCGTTTAAGTTTATATTTTGCTAATAATCCTTTATGGATAGAGATTGACGATGATTGGATCTTACCAACTAATATAAATCAATTTCCAAGGCGAAATAGAAATTTAGAAGAAACGGACGAAGACGATCTCAGTGACTACGTCAAGTTTAGATTATGGTTAGCCAGACAACTGGCGCTGAGAAAGTATTACCAAACCCATTCTTAGGAATGGGTTTTTTATTGACCCCTGGTTATTACTGATATATAACATGTATTGATTTTCAAAGGAGGAATTATGAAATCAATTTTAGTTGCAATTCTTGCATCGTTGGCCCTAGTTGCCTGCGGCAAGAAAGAAGAAGTCAAACCTGTTGAGCCAGAATCTGCTGTTACCGTAACACCAGTACCGGCATCAGCTCCAGCAGCTTCTGAACCTGCCAAAGTAGAAGAAGCCAAGAAGTAAAGTAAAGGCCCGCTAGTCGGGCCTTTATTCTGGCAAAAAAATATCAAAAAACTATTGCAAATACTAAATAGAAAGCGCATAATAAGCTTTATGCGAAAGGCATACATTTTATACACAAGGCTAAAGGAGGCAAAATAAAATGGCAACACTAGCAGAAATCCGTGCCAAATTACAAGAGGCACAAAACAAGAGTAGCGGTACTTCAACTAGTACCGGCGACAACGCAATTTATCCCCACTGGAACATGCAAGAAGGCAAGGAAGCGGTAATTCGCTTGCTGCCAGACGGCGACTCAAAGAACACTTTCTTTTGGGTTGAACGTGCAATGATCAAACTTCCCTTTGCGGGATTGAAGGATCAAGCAGGTTCTGGCCCTGTTCAGGTACAGGTTCCCTGCGTTGAAATGTACAACGATGGTTCAGTATGCCCGATCCTGTCAGAGGTTCGCGGGTGGTTCAAAGACAAGAGTCTTGAAGAAATGGGCCGTAAGTATTGGAAGAAGCGTTCATACATCTTCCAAGGTTTCGTTGTAGAAGATCCTCTCAAAGAGGAAAAGACCCCCGAGAATCCAATTCGTAGATTCATCATTGGTCCTCAGATTTATCAAATCATTCGTTCAGCTCTAATGGACCCAGAGTTGGAAGAACTGCCAACAGATTTTCTGCGTGGTGTTGACTTCCGCATTGCCAAGACCAGTAAAGGAGGCTTTGCTGACTATTCTACTTCTAAGTGGAGTCGTCGTGAACGTTCTCTAACTGACGTTGAAAAGGCAGCTATTGATCAGTTCGGCTTATTCAATCTTTCCGACTTCTTGCCTAAGAAGCCAACTGATGTTGAGCTCAAGGTCATGAAGGAAATGTTTGAAGCTTCTGTTGATGGCGAAGCTTATGACATGGACCGCTGGGGTCAATATTTCAAACCTGCCGGTATGGGATCTGCTACTGGTGATCCGGTAAAGGCAGCATCTCGTCCTGTAGCCACACAAGTGGCAGAGGATGATGATCCTCCGTTTGAACCTGCTCCTAAGGTAGAAACTGCTGCTCCTAAGGCAGCACCTAGCACAGAAAGTGCTAGCCGTGCGCAAGACATTCTTGCCAAGATTAGAGCTCGTCAAGGTCAGTAAACATAAACAAGAGTACGGGAACAATCCCGTACTCTTTTCTTTTTGAGAATAATTATGGATCCAGTAAAACGATATATGGACATCGTATCCGAAGCTATGAGCATTGATGACGATTGGTTCAAGGACGGATCGTTCAAGGCATATAAAACACCAGACAAACGAGAACCTTTTGAAGTGGCCAAAGATTCTGGCACTATCGACACTTTAGAAGGTCCTGTGACCTATTCTAAGGGTGATTACATCATGACAGGACCTAAAGGTGAACAGTACCCCATTTCTCCAAAGACATTCAGCGATCTAAAAGTAGATAACGGCGATGGTACAGCTAGTCCCAAAAAGGTTATCAAGTTTGTTAAGATGGCCGACCATGATGGTTATGTAATTCTATCTTATAATGGATCTAAACTAAATTATTCCAAAGGTGAGGACTATATCGTTCGTCACGGTCCTAATGATTATGGGGTTGTGAAAAAAGATATTTTCAAGCAAACTTATACAACAGAGGAATAATAATGGCAAAGGCAATTAAAATTAACGAAAACTTTTCTCTCAACTTCAGTAGCAGAGAAGCCGACAGTGGTGATACTGTTATGGATTGTAATATTAATTTTGACAATCCTAAAGATGATAGTACAATTATTCATAGACTGAATACATGGCTCAATGCCATCGGTCGTTCGGATATTGTGGTCGCCCCAAAAGAATATCCCAAGGGAGTAAAATAATATGGCAAAAGCATTTGATATTAGTAAATTTAGAAAAAGTTTAACAAAAAGCATCGAAGGATTAGGCGTTGGTTTTAATGATCCTACTGATTGGGTGCCGACAGGCAACTATGCTTTAAATTATCTTATCAGCGGAGACTTTAACAAGGGTGTACCGCTGGGCAAAGTTACAGTATTTGCAGGTGAATCCGGTGCCGGTAAGAGTTTTATCTGTTCTGGTAACTTAGTTCGTAATGCACAACAACAAGGCATTTATGTAGTGCTTGTAGATACAGAAAATGCTCTGGACAAAGAATGGTTAGAAGCACTGGGTGTAGATACATCAGAGGATAAACTCCTTAAACTCAATATGGCAATGATCGACGACGTTGCTAAAACTGTCAACGAGTTTATGAAGGAATACAAAGCAATGGCTGAAACAGATCGCCCTAAGGTATTATTTGTATTAGATAGTCTCGGTATGATGTTAACTCCCACTGATGTAAATCAATTTGAGGCAGGTGATTTAAAAGGTGATATGGGTCGTAAACCAAAGGCGCTTACAGCGTTAGTGCGTAACTGTGTTAATATGTTTGGCAGTTACAATGTTGGCTTGGTGGCCACTAATCATACATACGCTAGCCAAGACATGTTTGATCCAGACGATAAAATCTCAGGCGGACAAGGGTTCATTTACGCATCTTCTATCGTAGTTGCCATGAAAAAGCTCAAGCTCAAGGAAGATGAGGATGGTAATAAAATTTCAGAGGTACGAGGTATTCGTGCTGCCTGTAAAGTTATGAAGACTCGTTATGCCAAACCTTTTGAATCGGTTCAGATTAAAATTCCTTACGAAACAGGTATGAATCCTTATAGCGGTCTTGTTGATCTTGCAGAAGGCAAAGGCATGCTGGTAAAGGATGGTAATCGCTTGAGTTACACAACTTCAGACGGCGAAATTATTAAACTATATCGTAAAGAATGGGAACGTAACGAACAAGGTAGTTTAGATAAACTCATGGAAGATATTGCCGCCAATGGCGAAAAAACCGTTTCCGAGATAACTAATACAGTTAGCACCGAAACGGAGGGAGCGGAATGAAAGAAGATTTGATTGCAGATATTTGGACCCTAGTTGTAGAACACATTCCTGAGAAATATCGTAAGGATGTAGCTTCGGACTTTATTAATACTTTAATGGATTACGGTATTAAAGAAAGTGTGCTCGAAGGTCTTCAAGGTGTGGATCCTTATCTAGATACAGCTATCGAATATGTAATCGACGGTGAAGATTTAGAAGAGGATACAGACGAAGATTACGATTACAACGAAGATGAGGAATAAATGAATTGGTACGATCGGGTTTCAAAGGATATTTCGGCTATACCTGATGCTGCGGCATATTACGAATCAGAATTAATTGCCGCAAAACAAGATACTCGAATTGCAGGTAATATTGAAAAGGCATCAGCATCGATGCCAGGTATTGTTGAAAACCGATTTAACCAATTACAGGAAATTGAAGCGATCCTAGAATACTTGAATATTGAATTGCGTAGATTACGAAGTCAACATTTTCGTAAGTATCTTGAAAATTATCAACGAGCTTTGTCCTCTAGAGACTGTGAAAAGTTTGTAGAGGGTGAAGCCGACGTTGTAGATTTTGAAAAAATCATCAATGATTTTGCTCTGCTACGAAATAAATGGTTAGGTATAGTCAAAGCATTAGATCAAAAACAATGGCATCTTAGTAATATTGTTAAACTAAGAGTTGCCGGATTAGAAGACGCCACTCTTTAATTTAGGCTATAATATGCCCATATAAATAAGACTATGAAAATAGTCTTAGTAACAGGTGGGTTTGATCCCTTACATTCTGGTCACATTGCTTATTTCAAAGCAGCCAGACAACTAGGTAATTTATTAGTTGTGGGCATCAATAGTGACAACTGGCTTATACGCAAAAAAGGCAAATTTTTTATGCCCGCCGTCGAACGTAAAGCCATTATTGAAAACATTTACCAAGTACACAAGGTAATAGAATTTAACGACGACGACAATAGTGCCATCGACGCTATTAATCAAGTAAAAAAAATGTTTCCTAGAGATCAAATTGTTTTTGCCAATGGCGGCGACAGAAACAAAGATAACATACCCGAAATGATTGTTGAAGATGTGGAATTTGTCTTTGGTGTTGGGGGAGAAGATAAAAAGAACTCGAGTAGTTGGATATTAGAAGAATGGAAAGCACCTAAAGTTGACCGACCATGGGGGCATTATCGTGTAATTTACCAAAGTGGGGATAATACTAAAGTTAAAGAATTAGTTGTGAATCCAGGGAAGAGTTTGTCTATGCAACGTCACTCGGAAAGGGCAGAACATTGGTTTGTTGCGGAAGGTAGAGCTACAGTCTATACTGTCAATGTAAAATCCGACTTTGAAGTTCAAGGAGTGTATGAACAATTTCAACACATACACATACTAAGAACTCAGTGGCACCAGTTAGCCAACGAAACTAATGAACCTCTAAAAATTGTAGAAATACAATACGGCAACAATTGTATAGAAGAGGATATAGAAAGAAAATGAAAGTTTTTGTTGGTTATGATATCAGAGAAGATATAGCATATCAAGTATGCGAATATAGTATTAAAAAATATAACGATGAAATAGAAGTCATTCCTTTAAGACAGCGTGATCTAAGAGATGCAGGGACTTATACTCGTGCTATTGATCCTTTAAGCTCAACAGAATTCACCTTTACTAGATTTCTAGTACCATATCTTTCAGATTATAAAGGTTGGGCGGTTTTTATAGACTGTGATTTTGTTTTTACAGACGACATTAAAAAATTATTTGATCTAGCTGATCCAAAATATGCTGTAATGGTTGTTAAACATGATTACACTCCTGGAGAAGGATTAAAAATGGATGGATGTAAACAAATACCTTATCCTAGAAAAAATTGGAGTTCATCTATATTATGGAATTGTGCCCATCCTTCTAACAAAGTTATTACCCCAGAAATTGTTAATACACAAACAGGCCAATACCTACATAGATTTCAGTGGTTAAATGATGAAGAAATTGGTGAATTACCTCCTGCATGGAACTGGTTGGCAGGTTGGTACAACGAACCGCAAGACGGGACTCCTAAAGCTATCCATTACACAGAAGGCGGACCATGGTTCAAAGAATACCGTAGATGTCCTTATCATAAAGTTTGGAAGCAACATCTACGAGAAATGTTAAAATGATTTTTTTAAGTAAAGACGGCAACGACGAATATATTAACATGTTTGCACAGGGATGCAAAACAAGAATAACTTCCACCTTAGATTTTATATACGATCAAAGCAACGAACCGTTGGTATTAAGAGGTATCCTAAAGAAAAAATGGATTAAACAATGTTGGAATGATAATAGAACTTTTTACTACATGGATAATGGATATTTTGGAAACGAAAGAACTAATAATAATCCTAATGGTTGGAAATACTGGCATAGAATAGTTAAGAATGATTTACAGCATAGCGAAATAATTAAAAGAAAAGATGATCGATTCAAAATATTCAATAAAAAAATTCATCCGTGGAAAAAGGATGGTAAGAAAATTTTAGTAGCAAAACCAGATGATAAACCTATGAGATTTTATGATCTCGAGTTAGAGAAATGGTTGACCGATACCGTTGAAGAAATTAAGAAACACACAGATAGACCTGTGGTTATTAGAGACAGAGCTGCTAAAAGAATAGATAGGATAGCCACCAACACCTTACAGGAAGCCTTAGACGACGATGTATTTGCATTAGTTACATTTAATAGTGTAGCAGCTACTGAAGCTATTTTTTATGGTATCCCTGCCTTTACTCTTGCCCCCTCAAACGCAGCTAGCCCTGTTAGTTTACAAGACCTTTCAAAAATAAATCAACCCTATTATGCCGATCAAGATAAGAGATATTCGTGGGCCTGCCATTTAGCCTACGGACAATTTCATATATCTGAACTTAAAAACGGTAAGGCAATGGAGATATTATTAAATGAGTGATTTTGATCAAGAAGAAAAAGTTGAAGAAATGTTTCTAAATTCAACTCCTAAAAAAAATATTTCAGTTTACAGAGGAGTGGCTAAAAGAAAACATATACATAGGCACTGGAATGAAAAATCAGATTTTTACTATGTAGATACTGGATATTTTGGTAATTTTAAAAGTCCAGGAAATCCAAATGGCAAAAAACTTTTTCATAGAATAGTTAAAAATGATCTACAAAAACATTGGATTGAAGATTACCCAGAAGATAGATGGAACACATTATGCGAAATGGATCCCCGTCTTCAGTGGAAGGGGTGGAAAAAGAAAGGTAAGAAAATTCTTGTCATTGTACCTAATAGAAAGTCTTGTGTATTCTATGGTCACGACATGGAACCATACGACCAAGGGAAAAGGCCATGGTTAGATAATACTATTGATCAAATTAAAAATTTGACCGATATGGAAGTAGTAATTAGAGAAAAAGGAAGTAGATCTGCTAGACACGAGTATTCAATTTTTGATGCTTTAGATGATGATATTTTCGCAACTGTAGCATTTAATAGCATAGCGGCTTTGGAATCTGTTGTATACGGTGTGCCGGCTTTTGTATCAGTACCGTGTGCTGCATCGCCATTAGCATCAAATAATCTATCTCAGTTGACTAATCCTTTTTATCCAAAGGAGTCGCTCATTAAAAAACATTGTGCATCGTTGGCCTACGGACAATTCACTTACGAAGAAATAACAGACGGTACAGCTTGGAGACTTTTAAATAATGAAGTTACTGGTAAACGATAAAGAACTAGCGTATTTCTTAATGTCTTTAATTGATATTAAAGATCATTGCAAACATATTCAAATTAACGAATCAAATGATTCACATGC